>Ga0196964_10000069_pt1 | contig 69919 bp, 125 predicted proteins | sample S1_10metaG_FD_148615 | JGI IMG/M metagenome (GOLD analysis project Ga0196964, IMG submission 148615) | Soil microbial communities from Anza Borrego desert, Southern California, United States - S1_10 | ecosystem: Environmental > Terrestrial > Soil > Desert | place: USA: California | collected...
AGCACCTCGTGGCCGGTACGTATTGAAGATCATTTTCACCTCACGGAGGGTCACCATGGACTGGAAGCCGGCCGACCTGGGCGATCGTGGCTCCGCTCTCTGGGCCTCGGTGACCTCGAGCTACTCGCTGCGCCCGGACGAGCTCGCGATCCTGGCCGACGCGTGCCACGAGGCCGACATCATCGAGAAGTTGAAGGCCGAATTCGCCTCCCGCGACCTGATCACGACCGGATCGATGGGCCAGGACGTGGCCGCCCCGCACGTGAGCGAGATCCGGCAGCATCGGATGGCGCTGGCCGGCCTGCTGACCAAGCTGCGGCTCCCCGACGAGTCCGGCGCCGGCAGCGGGCGCTCGGAGGCGGGGCGCGCTCTGGTGAATCAGCGCTGGCACCCGAAGAGTGCAGGATGAGCGTCATGCAGCTGCTCCCCATGCCTGAGCGTTCCGCCGACGACAACAACCGGGCGGCCGCGCAGGCCACCTACGCGATGTACCGCTCGTACGTCGATGCCGGCTTCGACAAGCGGCAGGCGATGGAGATCGTCCTCGAGCTGCTCCGCGCCGGGATGGCGGCTCAGCAGCCGCCGAAGCGCCCGAGCTAGCCCATGGCCACCGCGCTCTCCAGCCGTCACCGTGACGAGCGCGAAGAGCTGGCCGAGATCGAGCGCTACTACCGCGCCGAACTCGCGCGGCCTGCGCAGTTTCCGCCGGTGGCCTGGAACCCGGTCCGGATCGGCCCGACCTGGCAGACCGATGGCCGGCACTGGCTGCTGCCCGAGCACACCCTCGGCTGGGGGTTCCTCGCCTGGTGCGGGCGCTGGCTGCAGGAGAGCCGTGGCGTCGGCTGGCGATTCACGCTCGAGCAGGCTCGTTTCCTGCTGCACTGGTACGCGGTCGACGAGGCCGGTCGATTCCTCTACCGCGATGGCGTGTTCCAGCGGTTGAAGGGACATGGCAAGGACCCGATCGGTGCCTGTCTGAGCGCCGGGGAGATGCTCGGCCCGGTCCGGGTGGCCGACTGGGACCGCGGAGAGCCGGTCGGCGGCGAAGTACCGGCCGCGTGGGTCCAGACGGCCGCGGTGAGCCTGAAGCAGACCAAGAACACCATGAGGTTGTTCCCGGGCTTGTTCAGTGCGGAGGCCAAGGCCCACTTCGGTATCCAGATCGGCCGCGAGCAGGTGCACGCGCTGGGTGACGAGCGGTTCATGGAGGCCGTGACGAGCTCTCCGGCCACGCTCGAAGGGGCAAGATCGACTTTCGTGCTGCTCAACGAGACGCACCACTGGTTGTCGAACAACGAGGGCCACGAGATGGCCGCGACGATCGAGCGCAACACCACCAAGGCCAAGGGCGGGGCCGCGCGCACGCTACGCATCACCAACGCCTACGAGCCCGGTGAGGACTCGGTCGCCGAGCGCGACCGGGAGGCCTGGGAGAAGGCGCAGAGCGGCGAGGCGATGGACGTCGGCCTGCTCTACGACTCGCTGGAGGCCCCGCCGGAGGCGCCGCTGACGCCGGAGGCCGCGCCGAGCGTGGTGGAGGCCATCCGCGGTGACTCGGTCTGGCTGGACACCGAGTCGATTGTCAAGTCGATCATCGACATCCGCAACCCGCCCAGCCGCTCGCGCCGGTTCTGGTACAACCAGATCACCGCGGCCGAGGACGCCTGGATGGACCCACAGCAGTGGGACGCCATCGCCGCACCGGATCAGCTGGTGCTACCCAACGAGCCGGTCGTGGCCTTCTTCGACGGCTCGAAGAGCGACGACTCCACCGGCCTGGTCGGCTGCCGCCTGAGCGACGGGCATGTGTTCGTCATCGACTGCTGGGCGAAGCCAGCCGGCGAACGCGGCAAGAACTGGATCGTGCCGCGCCAGGAGGTCGACGAGGCGGTGTCGGCGATGTTCGACGCCTACAAGGTGCTCGCCTTCTTCGCCGACCCCTCAGACACCCGCGATGACACCGGCGAGCGGTTCTGGGAGCCGTTCGTGGACGACTGGCACCAGCGTTACGGCCCGCAGCTCAAGCTCTGGTCGGTGCAGTCCGGCGACCGGAAGCATTCGATCTCCTGGGACATGCGCTCGCGCGAGCACCTGAACCTCTTCACCGGCGCGGCGGAGCGCTTCGTCGCCGAGGTGGCCGCGCAGCGCTTCAGCCACGACGGCGACATGAGGTTGAGGCAGCACGTCAGGAACGCGCGCCGTCGGCCCAACGACTACGGCGTCTCACTCGGCAAGGAACACCGCGAGAGCGCCCGCAAGGTCGACCTGGCGGTGTGCGCGGTCGGCGCGCGGATGCTGCGCCGGCTCTACCAGAACAAGGACACGTCCACGAAGCAGCGAAGCGGGAAGGTGTGGTAGATCGTGCTTTCCCCCCAGCAGGCCGTGAAGCTGGTCAAGGATGAGCTCTACCCCGGCTGGGAGTCCGATCGAGACCGGCTGCGCCGCATCGACTGGTGGTACCGCTGGGAGCAGGAGGACGTCCCGATCCCGCGCATGGCCACCTCCGAGCTCAAGCGCCTTGCGCAGCTGAGTCGGGTGCCGTGGCTGAGCCTGGTGGTCACCTCGTGCGCGCAGGCGATGTACGTCGACGGGTTCCGCTCGGAGCTCGACCGCGACGACACGCGGGCCACCCAGGAGCAGCAGTCCTCCCCGCCGTGGCGGACGTGGTTGGCCAACGGGATGGACCGCAGGCAGATCGCGCTGCACCGCGCCGCGCTGGCCTACGGCTGGAGCTTCGGCAAGGTGCTGCCCGGCGAGGACCCGGTCACCGGCCGGTCGATGTCGGTCATCCGCGGCGTGAGCCCGCGCAAGATGTTCGCCCTGTGGGACGACGTCTCCGAGGACGACTGGCCGCAGTACACGATGCAGATCATCGAGACGGTGAAGAGCGGCGCCATGCTGGTGCGGGTGCTTGACGACACCGCCGAGCACGAGCTGCGCATCGACACCGGCGGCACCGACATCGATTACCTCGGACAGCGCGGCGTGCATGACGCAGGCGTGTGCCCGGTGGTCCGCTTCGCCAACATGCTCGACCTGGAGGGTCGCAGCCCGGGTGAGGTCGAGCCACACATCCCGCTGGCCGCACGGATCAACAAGACCAGCTACGACCGGCTGCTGACCCAGCACTTCGCCTCCTGGCGCGTTCGCTACGTGACCGGCATGGCCGAGCCGGACACCGAGGAAGACCAGATCCGCACGAAGCTGAAGCTGCGCCAGGACGACCTGCTGATCGCCGAGGACCCCGACACGAAGTTCGGCACGCTGGAGGCCTCAGACCTGTCCGGGTTCATCGCCTCGCACCGCAACGACGTCGAGACCCTGGCCGCGGTCAGCCAGACCCCCACGCACGAGCTCACCGGGCAGATGGCCAACCTCTCGGCGGAGGCCCTGGCGGCCGCGCGGGCGAGCCTGAACCAGAAGGTCACCGAGCGGCAGAAGAGCTTCGGCGCCAGCCACGCGCAGATGTTGCGGCTCGCGGTCGCGCTCGAGGGCGACGAGCAGTACTCGACCGACCCGACCGGACGCGTCACCTGGCAGGACATGGAGATCCGTTCCATGAGCCAGGCCGCGGACGCGCTCGGCAAGATGGCCGAGATGCTGCACGTGCCGGTCACCGCGCTCTGGGCGCTCATCCCCGGCGTGGAGAAGACGGACGTCGCGGAGTGGATCAAGCTCGCCGAGGAAGGCGACCCGGTCACGAAGATGGTCGAGCGGATGGAGCGCCAGCGCCGGACCGCCGAGATCCGTGCGCGGCAGGCCGCCACCCCGCCACCGGAGCCGGCGCGCGATGGCGTCGACGCCTGAGGGCCGCCGCCTCACCGAGGCGCACCGCCAGGCCCAGATGGACGTGCGGGACGAGTTCCTCACCGAGTTCCTGGTGCTGTGGGCGCTACTGGACACCGCGCGGCTGGATGAGACCGGACCGGGCTGGATCCAGGCCGTGCTGCGTGCAGTCGTCGCCTACCGACTGCTTTCGGCCGAAGTGGCGACGCAGTACTACTGGGACTTCAGGGCCGCGGAAGCGCCGGACTCGGCCACCCGGCCCCGGATCCCGGATCTACGCGATGTTCCACGTGAAACACCGCCCCGGCCGGCCTCCCCACGGCGGGAGCACGCGGGGAGGCCGGCGCGGGAACCTCGTGACCGACGCCGCGCCGGGCGCGACCTCGAGCGGGCGATCGAGCGCTCCGGCATCCGCTGGGACTTCGACGAGAGCGCGCTTGCGCGACCGGCACGCCGGGACGTGCGCATCGAGATCCCCGACATCAACTGGACGCGGGAGAACCGCGCCACCGAGGTCTCGCTGAACGTCACCGGCCCGATCGGCCAGAAGTCCAGGATCGGCCGCGGGCGCCCGCCGTCGCAGGCCCGCGACGAGAGCTTCGTGGAGGCCTCGGGCGCCGCGTCGCGTCACGTACTCACGGGCGGGCGCGGGAGCCTGCTCACGCTGCTCAAGGCCGACTCACAGGTGCAGCGCTGGATTCGGGTGACCGACGGCGACCCGTGTGCGTTCTGCGCCATGTTGGCCGGCCGCGGTCCGGTGTACCTCACCGAGGATTCGGCGGGGTTCCGGGCACACGATCACTGCGCCTGCACCGCGGAGCCGGTCTATCACCTGGACGCACCCTGGCCCGGCCGTGCACAGGAATTCCACAGGCTGTGGAGAGAGCACATCTTCAAGCGCTACTCGGGCAAGAAGGCGATCCGGGAGTGGGAGCGGATCTATCGTCAGCTCCAACGTGAGCAGCGCCAGGTCGAGATCGCCTAGCACCACCGTCGGCGCCGACAGAACCAACCTTCACCATCATCGTCACGTTCGACCGTGTCCTCGACGTCGATCTGCGGCACGTCGGAGGCCGGGCTGGGCGCGGGGGTCGGCTCGGTGGCCGGCGCGACGGTCGGTCGAGGCGTCCAGCTCTCGATGACCACCGGCCGGGTCGGCGCCGGGACAGCCGTCATCGGAGGCGCGCTCGCGATCATCACGGTCACCAGCGCGAAGGCCCAGACGAAGACGTGCACGCTCCAGCGGACCGGCCGTTCCAGCGCGCGCAGAGGTCGGCCGGGAGCCGGGCCGCCGAGCCGCTCGAGCCCGGCCAGCAGTAGGCGGCCAGGTAGCGCGACGACCAGCGCCAGCAGCCGCAGCAGGTTCACATGTCCAGTGTCGCAGGAGGCGGCCATGGCCAAGCGCCGTAAGCCGATCCGGATCAAGAAGGCCAACCGGGGCAAGCTCCGCAAGGCCGCCGGGACGAAGAAGGGCCAGAAGATTCCGGCGAAGAAGCTGCAGAGCCTGGCCAAGTCCAAGAACCCGACCACGCGCAAGCGCGCCCAGTTCGCCCTGAATGCTCGTAAGTGGAGCAAGGGCGGCAAGAAGAAGTGACTTCCGCCTGACCAGGGCGGTTGCAGCCCCTCGCCGCAACGGCGTGGGGCTGTTCGCACTGCCCCGCAACGGGGTGATCAAGGAGGCCGCAATGGCTGACGAGCAGGAGAACGAAGACCTCGGAATCAGCGAGGACGAGGCGAAGCAGCTGCTCAGCCCGCCCGCCGACGAGGAGAACGGCGACCAGGAGCCGGAGAAGTCCGAAACGGACGACCGGGACTGGAGGGCCGAAGCCGAGAAGTGGAAGAAGCTCTCTCGGCAGAACGAGAAGACCGCGGCCGAGCGCGCCGCAGCACTGAAGAAGTACGAGGACGCGAAGAAGTCCGAGTCGCAGCGCCTGCAAGAGGAGCGCGACTCGCACCGGACTCGCGCCGAGAAGGCCGAGGCAGCGCTCAAGCGGCGCGAGATCGCCGAGCAGCTCGCCCCGGCCCACGCCACCGTCAAGCAGATCGCGCAGGTGGCCAAGCGCATCTCCGGCGAGGACGACGACGCCCTCGAAGCGGACGCCAAGGAGCTGTTCGAGCTGCTCGCGCCCGCTCCGGATTCGGAGCCGAAGCCGGGCGCCAAGACGTCCACTCGGCCGCAGCCCCGGCTCAAGGGCGGCACGGCGGAGCCGGATGAAGAGCCGGAGGAGACCGACCCGCGCAAGCTCGCGGCGCTGACCCCTCGGCGTCGCTGACAGATCAACCGCACGGTTCCGCCACGGGCCGACTGCGGGCTCCCCACAACCTCGTAGGAGGTCCCCGTGGCTAACGAATTCATCAAGGCGGAGAAGATCGCCGCCCAGGCGCTGGGCATCCTGGAGCGGGAGATCATCCTCCCGGCCCTGGTGTGGCGCAACGCCGGTGGCAGCTTCCAGGGCGCGGCCGGTGACACGATCACCATCCGCGTGCCGGCGCGCACCACCGCGCGCACCCGGACGCTGCGCGGTCAGCGGCCGCTGGCCTCCGAGGGCAACGGCATCATCACGATGGACGAGCTGTCGGAGCACTCCGTCGACGTCACGCTCGACACCGACGTCTACTCGGCCGTGCCGATCACGGACGAGAACCTCACGCTCGACATCTCCGACTTCGGTTCTCAGATCGCTGAGCCGCAGATCCGGGCGATCGCCGAGGGTGTGGAGAACGCGGTCGTCGCCGAGATGACCGGCGCCACCTACGCCACCACCATCCAGGTGCCGGCCGCCGACCCCGACCCGTTCGACTACATCGTCGACGCCAGGGTCGCGCTCAACAAGGCGAACGTCCCGCTGACGGAGCGCTACCTCGTTGCGGGCGCCGACTTCGAGGGGCTCCTGCTCAAGTCCGACGAGCTGCACCAGGTCGACAAGGCCGGGTCCGACTCCGCGCTGCGCGACGCCACCATCGGCCGCCTGGCCGGGTTCAGCCAGGTCGTCATCTCCAACGCGCTGCCCAGCGACGTCGCGTTCGCGTTCCACCGGACCGCCTACGTGCTGAGCATGCAGGCGCCCGCTATTCCGGCTGGCGCGAGCTACGGGGCCAGTCGGTCGTTCGCCGGCCTGGCCATGCGGTGGATCAGGGATTACGACTTCCGCAACGTGCAGGACCGGAGCCTGTTCGACGTCTACATCGGGACCAACGTGGTCGCGGACGGCCCGGGTGCCGCGGAGGTGCAGACCGTCACGATCACCGGCTCCCCGACCGGTGGTCACTTCAACCTGACCTTCAAGGACCGGACCACCGACAACCTGGCGCACAATGCCACTGCCGCCGCCGTGCAGACCGCACTGCGCGCGCTGCCCACCGTGGGGGCGAACGGTGTCACGGTTACCGGCTCGGGCGGTGGCCCCTACACCGTGACGTTCAACATCCCGGGTCCGGGCGACGTCCCGCAGATGACCGCCACGCACGCCTTCACTGGCGGCACCAGCCCGAACGTGGCGGTTGCGACCACCACGCCGGGCACCAACGCGCTGGTGCGTGCGGTCAAGCTCGAGCTCGTCTGATGGAGCCGCTCGCGAGCGTCGCGGATCTTGAGGCCAGGCTGGGACGGACGTTCGAAGGTGCGGAGGTCCCTCGGGCCGTCGCACTGCTCGACGACGCCTCGGCATTGGCTCGCGACGTCGCGGGCACCACCTGGATCGATCCCGGCACCGGTGCACTGCTGCCGGTGCCGGGATCGGTCAGGTGGGCGGTACTGCGGGCGGCCGAACGCGCTGTTCGCAACCCGGAGGGCTACTCCGCCGAGTCGGCGGGTGACTACTCCTTCCAGCGCACCGGCGTGCAGCCGGGCGTCTACCTCACCGAGGCCGAGGAGCGTGCGATCCGCAAGGCCCGCGGCAAGACCGGGCTCTGGACCCAGCAGATCACGCGCGGTGAGAACTACGACGACACCATCTGGTTCATGGACTCGTTCGGCTCCGAGTGGATCCCGTACGAGGCCCGTTACGGGGACTGCCCGTGAGCGTGCTACTGGACTACGGCCCGCACACCGTGAAGATCTGGATCGAGGAGGAGACCACCGACTCGCGCGGGAACGCTGTCCGCCAGCCTCGCCCGGACTCGCCGGTGACCGTGACCGGCTGCCTGATGCTGCCGATGGCCTCTACCCGGGGCGCGTTTCCGGCGATCGACGTCCGGCAGGGCCAGCGGGTCGATGCCGCCTGGCGGTTCATGGCTCGTGAGGCCCCGCTGGGTTGGTGGGCACGGCTCGAGTTCGAGGGCAAGGTCATGACCGTCCTCGGCGGTCCGCTGATCTACGGCGCGTCGGCGGCCACCCGGCACATCTCCTGCACCTTGGTAGAGGAGCGCTGACGTGGCCGAGATCTACCTGACCGACAGGGAGATGAACTACCTCATCTCCCACATGTCCGGGGTGCGCTCGGTGATCCGGCGAACCGCGTATGCCGGAGCGGCACGGGCCGAGGCCGTCCTCGCCGCGCACCGGTACCAGGGCCATGCCCGGATCACGGTCACGAGCGGCGACGTGGACTACTTCGTCAATCTCGACGACACCCGCGGCCAGAGTGCCGCTGCGGCCATCGAGTACGGCCGCCGCCGCGGTGGAGTGACTTCCGGCATCCACGCCCTGCGGAGCGCCTTCTGATGCCCCGCTTCAGCGTGGACTACCTCGACGTCCTGCTCGAGCTGCTGCGCCTGGATCTGACGTTCCCCGACGTCACGGTGATGTCCCGGATCCCCGACCACATCACCGAGTACCTGCCGCTCGTCGTGATCCGCCGCGTCGGCGGGAGCTCTGACTACCCGGACTTCTTCGACGTCCCCTGGATCAACGTGCAGTGCTGGTGCGACGGACAGGGCCCCTCGGGTGACCCGTTCCGCGATGCCGGCGACCTCGCCGACGACGTGCGCCGGGTGCTCTGGGAGGCCTGGAAGAACCAGCGGGTCGTGCCAGCCCTCGGCTGGATCGGCTGGATCCGCGAGTCCTCCGCGCCGCAGGAGGTCTCCGACGTCGACCGGCCCTTCCTCGGTCGCTACGCGGCCACCTACGAGCTGCGGGTCCGACCCGCCGCTTGAGTCCCGCACGACCTGCCACGGGTCGCCTGCGGTCGTTCCCCACACCTAGGAGGTATCCGTGGCACTGATCGACTCTGCCGTGCTCATCCCGGGCACCGGGCGGCTCTACACCGCCCCGTCCGAGACTGCGATCCCGGCCAACCTCACCGCGCCCCCCGCACCCTGGGAAGACCTCGGCCACACCAGCCGGGAGGACGGTCTCACGATCACCCGTGATGGCGGGGACAGTGAGACCGTCGGAACCTGGCAGAACCCGGTGCTCCGCGAGCGGCGCGAGCCGACCACGTTCGCCATCACCGCGTTCCTGCACCAGGTCACCAACGAAGTGCTCGAGATGTTCTTCGGCCCGGGAGACGTGGACACGGCCGACCGATTCGGTGTCACGTCCTCGACGGCGACCATCGAGCGCGCGCTCTACGTCAGGATCATCGACGGCACCAACGAAGTCGGCTTGTACGTGCCGAAGGTCTCGATCTCCTCGGACGACGACATCGAGGTCGACGTCGAGAACTTCCTGGCCTTCCCCGTGCGGATGACCGTCCTGCAGGTGACCGGCTCCAACCTGATGGAGTGGATCGGCCCCGAGCTGGGCCTCGCCCCGTGATCGATCGGCGGGCGGCCTACCCCCGAACCGGGCCGCCCGCCGATCTTCTCTTGTTCTGGTTCGGGGAGAGGTTCGGGAGAACATGACTACTCGCACCACCAAGGGGCCGGTGAAGGCGCCCAGCAAGACCGCCGAGGTCCTGTCCATCGTCGACCAGCTCGGCGAGGACGCCGAGCAGCTGGAGACGCCCACCGAGTACCCGCCCGGCACGCCGGAGTTCAAGGTGATGCTGGCCATCCGGCCCCGCACCCGCCGCGCCGAGTTCAAGCGGCTGCTCGCCGAGATCACCGAGCGCAGCGGCGTTGCCCGCGAGCAACAGAAGCAGATGGCCCAGCTCAAGGACCGGCCGGACGACGAGCGCGGTGCCGCGCTGTTCCGGCTCTCCGCCGCTCTGGACGAGGTGCTCGAGGTCGTCGAGTCCGCGTTGCGTCTGGTCGCGGTGGACGTCGAGAAGTTCGACGCCTGGGCGGCCGATGTCGCCGACGAAGACCTGCAGATCACCTGGGCCGTCTACCAGACCCGGTCTCAGCCGGGGGAAGCGCCCAGCTCGACGAGCTGATCGAGGAGCACGGGCGGGCGATCTTGTTCGATCTCCAGGAACGCGGAGTTGATCTCCGTGACCTGTGGCGGCCGAACAGCGGGGTCACGCCTCGTTACGTGCTCTGGCTCGTCGGGCAGCTTCCCCAGTCCTCCGCCTTCGCCGCCTCGCTGCGCGGCGGGTCGGAGTTCCGGCCGTGGACGGTCGAGGCGCACGTCCTGGCGTTGATCGCCAACCTGCTGCAGGCGGCGAACCGGCAGCGCGCCGGCAAGCGCAGTAGCCAACCCATCGTCAAGCCGCCGAAGTCGCAGCAACAGCAGAAGCCGCGCGTGCTGCCGGTCGCCGAGATCATGCGTCGCCAGGCGCACGGAAGCACAACTTGATCACTAGCCGGGAGGTGACGCGTGACCGGTCCCGGCGGTGATGAGGTTGGCAGGGTCAGCATTCGAGTGGTGCCCGATACGTCGGGATTCCGTCAGCGACTGGAGCGCGCTCTCGAGTCTGCCGAGTCCGGCCTCGAGGTCACGATCCCGGTCGACTTCGACGTCGACACTGCGGGCCTGCGCAGCCAGCTCGAGGCGCTGGAGCTCTCGCAGATCACCATCCCGGTCGACCTCGACCTGCAGACCGCCACCTTCCGCGCTCAGCTTGAGGCGCTGGACAACAGCCGCGTCACCATCCCGGTCGACCTCGACCTGCGCGACGAGGCGCGGATCAACGCGGTGCTCGCTCGGCTGGCCCGGCGCACCATCAACATCACCGCCCGGTTGCACGGGGTGAACCAGGCGATCGCCCGGCTCACCGCGCTGGATGCGGTCGTGCGCCGGCTCGACGGCCGCCGGATCAACATCAACATTGATCTGGATGCCGGGGCCGCTACGGCACAGCTCGCTGCGCTCAACGCGGCGATGGCCGCCACCTCGGGCAACGCGGTGGCGATGGGTGCGGTCACCCGCAGCTCGATGGGCGGGATGACCGGCGCCATCATGACGGCCGTCGGGGCGATGTTGCTGCTGCCGCCGATCGCGGCCGCCATCGCCGTGGCCGGAGCTGGGATCACCGCGGCCTGGGGGGCGGTCTCGACCGCGATCTTGGCCCTCCCGCCCGCGCTGCTCCTGCTCATTGGCCCGATCGCCGCCGTGGCGACTGGTCTGGACGGGATCAAGGCTGCCGCGAAGACGATCAAGCCCGAGTTCGACGCGATGCAGAAGGCCGTTTCGGCGACCTTCGAGCAGCGTATGATCCCGATCTTCGAGCGGCTGACCCAGACCTTCCCGCGACTGACCAACGGGATGCGGGGGACGGCGGTCTCGCTCTCCGACATCGCGCTGCGGATGACGGAGATGCTCACCTCGGCGGCGGGGCTCGAGCGGATCGACCTGGTCTTCGCCAACATCAACAGGACGTTGGGTGACCTGTCGCCCGGCGTCTCCGCGCTCGTCGACTCGATCTTGATCCTGGGGTCGCAGTCGTCGATCTTCGACGTGTTGTCCGGCACGATCAACACCTTCGCCACCGCGTTTCGGCAGATGGTCATCGACGTCAGCGGCGCGGGTGGCACTCTCGATGCGGCGATGCGGGGGCTGCAGGGCACGCTGCAGGCGCTGGCGCTGGGCTTCGTCGACCTGGTGCGCAACGGCTTGGAGGTCTTCGCTGCTGCCGCGCCGGGCGTGAACGCTCTGATCACCGAGATGACCGGGTTCTTCAACCGGTTCAACTGGACCAGCCTGGGCGCGTCGGTCGGAGGCGTGTTCCAGGGACTGGCGACCGCCATTGCGGGCGTGCCGGTGGGCACCATCCGCGACATCGAAGCCGCGTTCGCCGGCCTCAGCCAGGTCTTCCAGAGCGCCGACTTCCAGGCGCAGATCCAGACCATGATCGGGGCCATCCCCGAGGCGATCACCATGATCGGCGACCTGACCAGGGTGTTCGGTCAGGTCGGCGCAGGCGTGGCCACCGCCATCGATGCCTACGGCCGAGTGCGGGACGCCCTTGGTCAGGTCGACTCTGCAGTGCGTACCGTGCTGCCCAGCTTCGATCTGTTCGGCACGATCATCCGGGCCATCCCGGGCGTGAACCTCGCTCCGTTGCTCAGCGATGTGGCCGCCAAGTACAACGAGCTCACCGGCACGGTCACGACGGGCTCCGAGCAGGCCGGGGCCGCCGCAGCCGCGGGTATGCAGGGCGTCGGTGACGACGCTTTCAACGCCGCCCAGAGCGCCATGGCCCCGGTCCCCGGCGCCGTCGAACAGGGGCTCGCCCCGGTGGGGCCCGCTGTCACGCAAGGGCTTACCCCGGCTGCTCAGGCGCTGGCCACTGCGCTGAGCCAGATGCCGCCGGTGATCCAGGAGGGCTTCGCCGGTCTGGCTCCGGCCGCCGCAGCCGGGATGGCGGTGCTGTCCTCGGCGATCATCGACGGTGGCGCGGACATGCAGGCCGGGTTGTCCTCGACCTTCGGGATCTTGGCCACCACTGCCACCGACGGGATGACCGGCCTGAACGCGGCCGTGACCGCAGGGTTCGCCCTGATGTCGGCCGCGGTCACCACGGGGATGGCCGGTACCACGCTCGCGATCGCCACCGGGACGGCCCAGTGGACGGTCGCGATCATGACCGGGATGACCGCCATCACCTCGGTGATCACCGCGCAGAGTGCACAGTGGACAGTCGCGATGACCACCGCGATGACCGCGCTGGCCACGACGATCAGCACCGGCTTCCAGATGCTCGCGGTGCAGGCCACCGTCGGCATGCAGGCGGTCACCCTGGCGATCTCGGCCGAGACGGCGAACTGGGTCGTGGCCCTCATGACCGCCAACACCGCGATGTTGGCCACCGTGACCGCTGGCTTCGCGCTGCTCGGTGCGGCCGCCACCACGGGGATGGCCGCCGTGACCCTGGCCATCGCCGTCGGCACGGCGCAGTGGGCCGTCGCGGTGATGACCGGGATGACCGCGCTGCAGCTGGTGGTGACCGCCGGATTCCTTCAGCTGGCCGTGGCGGCGACCGCGGGCATGCTGCAGGTGCAGCTCGCGATCACCGCGGGCGTGCTCGGTTGGCAGTTGGCGATCCAGCAGGGCTTCCTGCTGATGATCACGACCATGCAGCTCGGGTTCCTGCAGATGTCGGCGATCGCGACCCAGGGCATGCTGCTCTTCTCGCAGGCGATCTTGAACGGGTTCGCGCTCGTCGTACCCGCGGTGCAGCAGGGCATGCTCTTGATCGTCCTCGCGGTGCAGCAAGGCTTCCTCCAGATCGTCGCAGCGGTGACCGCCGGCATGGCCCAGGTGACGGCCGCGCTGCAGCTGAACTGGGTCGTCGCCGTGGCTGCGACCACCACCGCGATGGCTCAGATGGTCGCCGTGGTGACTGCAGGCATGGCCCAGATGGTCGCGGCCAGCACTCAGGGCTGGGCCCAGATGACCGCCTCTGCAGTACAGGGCACCCAGCAGATGGTCGCTGCGGTGACCAACGGCGCGAACCAAATGGTGGCCGCGCTGCAGTCTGCGATCTCGCGCTGCGTCGCGATCTTGAACGCCGCGGTGGGCCAGTTCCGTCAGGCCGGCGTGAACATGGGTGCTGCACTCGCTGCCGGCCTGGAGAGCCAGGTGGGCCGCGTACAGGCGGCCGCCAACCGGCTCGCCCAGGCTGCTGCAGCTGCAACTCGAGCGGCGGCAGGGATCCGCTCGCCCTCTCGGGTGTTCATCCAGCTCGGTGAGTACCTCGGCGAGGGGCTCGCAGTCGGTATGCGCAACTCCGAGACCGAGGTGGAGCGGGCCGCGCGCTCGATGCTCGACACCGTGGTCTCCGGCGTGTCAGGGATCGAGGACGTGTTCACCGGTGACTCCTGGGCCGCCGACCTGAGCGCGCGAGCGAACGCCGAACTGGCGCAGTACGACGTCGATCCGGCCACCGCCGGTGCTGCGCAACGCGCTGTCGAGATCGTGCAGAACTTCAACGTGCCGAGCGCGGAGCGGGCCAGTGACAAGGCCGCGCACCAGATGCGCCGGCTGGAGCGGCTGGGGCTGTTCGCATGACCGAGGCGCTCACGATCAACGGGGTGTCACTGGACACCTACGCGCTCATGCTCGGTGACATCTCTGGCCTGATGATGGTGCCGCAGCGACGCGGCGACAACGTCACGGTGCCCAACAGACACGGCCGGATCCGCACGCTGGGCAAGAAGTTCGAGGCCAACGAGCTGACGTTGCCGTTGCGGATCTGGGGCTCGAACCCGGACGGCTCGATCCCCAGCGGCAGCAACGAGCAGCTCGAGTTCTTCAAGCGCCGCGACGAGCTACTTCAGCTGCTCTATTCCGACCCGATGCTGATCAAGTACACCCGGCCGAACGGGCACACCGTGCAGACGCGCGGCGAGGTGCTCGACGTCCTGGACTTCACCAGGCGCTACACCGAGCCGACCGCGCAGGTGAACGTCGCGATCGAGATCTACGACGCGTTCTGGGAGGACGAGGACACCGTCAGCCAGAACGTCGGCGGGGTGACCGGCACCATCACCCCGCTGACCGCTTTCGTCGGCGGCACCGCCCCGACCTCGGACCTCATCATCACGGTGTTCGGGCCCTGCAACAACCCGATGTTCGCGCTCGGGAACACCTGGGTGAAGTACAGCGGGGTGATCGCCGCCGGGCGCCAGCTCACCATCGACACCGGCGAGTGGCAGGTCGGCCCCGGCTCCGGCACAGCGTGGGTCCCTGAAATCCGCCTTGTCGAGCAGGGCCAGCCGGGCGCGTGGTTCGAGATCGACCCGGCCATCGTCCCGTTCCAGGTCACCTTCACCCACACCACGGGCGGGAGCGCCTCGGCCTCGATCGCCGGCAGAAGGAAGTACCTCAGCCCTTAGTGAGGCGCGGCGTCGAGCGTGACGCGTCCGTCAGGCCGTAGCGCTCCACAGCGCAGCGGTGGCGGCGTACACGGGCACGCCTGCCATGGCCGATTGCAGCAGCTACAGCGTTGCTCCCCGAACTCGTCCTCGACGGATGTTCGCCCGCACGCTGGGCAGAAGCGCCACGTCCCCACCTCGTACGGGTCCATACCCCGAGTCTCCCCGATCTCCGCTCCCCAGGAGGAACTGTGCACGGAACCGATGTCGCGCGTGGCGGTGAGCCGGGGCGCCCGATCGTCCACCGCATCGTCGGGCCGAAGGACGCCGCCCTGGAGCGCGCGCAGGCCGACGGGCTGCAGGTGCTCACTGGCCGCTACAGCGTCGAGAAGTACGACGCGGCCTCCGGCGACCTGTACGAGGTCATCACGCTGCCGCCGAACCTGTTCCTCACCGCGGGCATCACCAAGCTGTGGAACCTCGTCGCCGGGGTCAGCTCGACCCACCTGGACGCGACGAACACCCGCCTCGCGGTTGGCGACTCATCCACCGCAGCAGCGGCCGGGCAGACCGACCTGCTGGGCACGAACACCTTTCGCAAGCTCGTGTCCGGTGCGCCGGTGATCAGCACCAACCAGATCACCTTCAGCTCGTCGTTCGCCACCGGTGAGGCCAACTTCGCCTGGTTGGAGGTCGGGGTCGGGGACGCAGCGTCGGGCCAACTCATCTCGCGGACCGCGATCAACTCGCCTGGCTTGGGCACCAAGGTCAACACCGCGGTGTGGGTGCTCAACTGGACGCTCAGCATTTCGTAGTTGATCTTCGTCATAACTCTGTATAACGAGGGGCGGTAGTCAGTGGCGACGTTCGGCAAGACCACGGACGGCGCCAGTATCTCCGGATCCAGTGCGAACCGGGTCTGGGTCTCGGCGGGGACGCCTGCTGAGACAGGCACCGTGCAGACCGGCCACGTTCGGCTGCTGGTGCAGGCCGGCCTCCCCGCGGCCTTCAACACGCGATTTGTGATCTACGCGGATAGCGCTGGCTCGCCGGGCGCGCTACTGGCCCAGTCGGACGTCCTCTCCATCCCGACGAGCGCGACCACTGAGTCCGAGCGGGTCTACACCTTCTCCGGTGGCCAGCAGATCACGGTCAACTCGGGCACGCAGTACTGGATCGGCCTCGCGTGGGACGACCCGGACCCTGGCGGCACGCTGCAGATCCAGATCTCCCGGGACAACACGGCCACCAGCCGCTACGAGCAGACCGCCACGGCCGGTCCGACGCCGCCCAACCCCTACGGCTCCCCGACCGCGAACAACACCGGGCCGATCGATGCCTACGTGACGTTCTCGACCGGCCCCACGGTCGTTGGCGGCAGCGACTCGGCCACCGGCAGCAGCGGCACCGCCAGCACCACGGCCACGCTCACCCCGAGCGCCGACACCGCCACCGGCGCGGAATCCGGCGCGCTCACGCTGCCCGGCAGCGACTCCGGCACCGGTGCGGAGACCGGCTTCGTCGCCGAAGAGAAGCTCGGTGGCGACACCGGCGCGGGCGCCGAGACTTATGACAGCTCCGCTACCGTCACCTCGGGCGAGGCGGCCGGGGGACAAGAGCTGGGCAACACCTCGGCCGCCCTCGACCCGCCGACGACCGAGACCGGTGCGGGTGCCGAAGAGGGTCACATCGCGATCCCGGGCGCAGACTCGGCCGCTGGCACCGACGCGCACGCCCCGCCGACCCTGGTCACGGTCACCACCGGCGACGGTGGCACCGGCGCTGAGGGCGGCTACGTCGAGACGTTGTTCGGCGACCTGATCATCAGCCTGAAGGCGATCGACCCGGACACCGGCGAGCTGGTCGAGCTGCCGGATTACGAGGCGCTGGACTTCAGCCGCGAACGCAACTCCAAGGGCGCGATCCGGTTCCAGTACCCGATCGATGGCAAGAGCTTCGACCTGCTCCGCTCGACGATCACGGCGGATCGGGACCTGGAGTTCGAGCTGTGGACCAACGGCACGCAGGTGGGCGCGATGCGCGGCCTGCTGCAGGAGGCCTCCGGGGATGACGTCGTCGCCGACGACGATGGCGAGGACGGCAGCTGGCAGTTCGCGGGCTCGTTCCTGGAGGTCTACGCCGACGAGGCGGTGGTGTTCCCGCAGGACCGCGGGACGCTGATCACCGACCCGGACACCGGCAAGCAGACCTGGTCGAACGCCAAGCGCGAGCTGATCGTCTACGCCGACACCCCCGGCGAGTTGATGCTGCTCCTGCTCGACCAGGCCCAGGACCGCGGTGCGCTGGTCGACGTCGTCGCCGACTTCACCACCACGCACGACAGCAACGGCGTGGCCTGGGAAGGCGTGCTCACCGCCAAGTTCAGCCCGGGCTCGACCTACGCCCAGATCCTGGACCGGCTGGTCAAGCTGCACCTGGTCGAGTGGGCCCTCGTCTGGGACTCCACGCTGCAGCAGAAGACGTTCAAGCTCTGGAACCCCGAGGGGCGCGGCGCCGACCTGACCGTCGGTCCGCGGCCGGTCGTGCTGCGCCGGGGCCGCAACCTCCTGGACGCGCCACGGAAGTGGTCGGTGCGCGACTCGGTCACCACGCTGCTCGCCGGAGGGGCGGAAGGCCTCTACGACGACGAGACCGACCCCACCGCGCTGGCCCGCCGCGACCGGCGCATCGAGTCCTACGTCTCGCTGAACAACATCACCGACGAGGAAGCCTTGCTGGGCTTCGCGCAGGCCGAACTGGCGACCGTGACGCCGGGCCTGCAGTCGGTCGAGCACGGCATCGGCATGCTCCCGGGCGAGCCGCGGCCGATCGTGGCCTTCGACATCGGCGACTGGGTCTACAGCCAGTCCGGGGTCGAGCCGGAGCGGCTGCGTGTGGTGCAGTGGACGCTGAGCGTCGACATCAACCGGTCGTTGTCCGGCACGGTCTCGCTCAACACCACCGTCCAGGACGAGATCGAGCGGTTGCGTGAGCAGCTGGACGCGATCTCCTCCGGCGAGGTGGCAACGGGCGCCAGCGAGCCGGGAGCCGACACCGAAGACCTCACCCCGCCCGCCGCACCCGAGGGCGTGGTCGCCTCCTCGATCGCCTACCAGGATCCCGTGCAGGGTCTGGGCCAGACGCTGGCGTTCGTGACCGTCGGCTGGCAGCCGGTCACGGTCAATGCGGACGGCTCGGACTCGCCGCTGGTGCAGTGCGCCGTCTTCGTCAAGGACAAGCTCGAGGACGAGATCGCGAACCCGCCCGGCCCGGACGACCCGACGCTCGACCCGGCGACCTGGCTGTGGGAGGACTGCCCGCGGATCGTGCAGGACTTCGCCGCCCCGCTGCGCGCGCTCTGGGTCGCGGCCGGCTCACCCGCGGACCGGATCGCCTGGCTGACCGCCTACATCGCCGAGGAGTCGCAGACCCCCACCGCGGCCGACGACGTCGCCGGCTACCGGGTGCGTTACGCCTACCTGGGCCTGTCGCAGGTCGGCGGCCTGCCCTCCAGTGATCCCTTTCCCGACGACGAGCGCTTCTACTACGAGGCCACGCCGCCGGAGGGCACCAGCTCCAACTCCTACAGCTTCGGCGGGGTCGAGGGCGGCAGTCGACTGCGGATCGAGGTCTGCGCGTTCGACCGGACCGGCAACCAGGGCCCGTGGACGACCATCGCGCACGACTCGAGCAACGACGCCACCCCGCCGCCGGTGCCGAGCACGCCGACGATCAAGACCTGGTTCCGCACGCTCGACGTGACCTGGGACGGCCTCGGGTCCGAGGGCGAGGTCATGCCCTTCGACTTCTTCGCCGTGCGGGTGTGGATCGGCCAGGGCGCCGACATGACGCTGCCCACCACCGAGCCGCAGTACGCGACCCCGTTCGACCCACTGGAGACCGGCCCGCAGTTCGTCGGCACGCTGAGCGCGTCGGGCACCTGGAACGTGCCGGATCTGCCCTACGGCGTCGGGTACTACGCCGTCTTGCAGTCGATCGACTACGCCGGCAACCCGAGTACGCGCTCCGCCGTGGCCGGGCCGGTGACCGCAGAGCAGTTGTTCAGCGACGACCTGCGCGACTTCATCATCAATCACCCGGACATGATCGATTCGTCGGTCATCCGAACGGCGCACATCGCCAACGCGCAGATCATCAACGCCCTGATCGCCGACGCCACGATCCAGGCGGCGAAGATCGGCACGGTCAGCGCCGGGTCGATCGTGACCGGCACGATGACCGCCACCATCACGGTGTCGGGCTCGCTGTGGACCTCGCTCGACAGCAACGCCACCCGGCTCGGCTTCTCGGCTGCCGGGCTGCAGCTGTTCAAGACCAACAGCCCGAGCGCGGGATCTACGCTGGTCGGCGAGTGGAAGACCAGCGACGGTTCGATGCTGGTCACCGGCACCTATCGCTCCGCGGTGTCGGGCGAGCGGGTCCACATCGACCCGGACGGCAGCTTCCGGCTCTACCCGACGTCGGGCACGAACTACAGCCAGATCTCCAACGTGGCCGGCGAGGCGATCTGGCGCGGCCCGCTGGACGGCAGCCAGCGCTCCGGCCGGGTGAACGTGAACACGCTCGGGGTCGGTCTGAACTTCTCGGCTGAGGCGAACCTGCTGGAGAACATCAGGGCGGAGTTCCTGGTGCTCGACCGGCAGACCAGAATGACGGCGCCGTTCCAGAACTTCCAGGTGGACAACCGGTTCACCTCGCCGGTCGGCGGCAACCGGCGCATCCAGTTCTCCTGGCTCGACTCCGACGGCGACTTCGTATCCAACTCCGGCCTGAGCTACGGCATCTCCAGCTCGGGCTCCTGGGGCGGCTTCTACGGCAACGACACCGGATGGGCCCTGAAGGCGATCGGGCCCGAGGGCAGCGGCGATGACGGCCGGTTCGTGGTCACCACGGGCTCGCTGGCCAACTACGGTGTCGGCCTCGCCACGTTCTGGGAGGTCCCCTCCTCCGCTGATGTGAAGGAGGACATCGAGGACGCCCGCGCGGTGCTCGATCCGATGGAGACGGTCAGGAACGCCCGCGCGCGCAAGTACCGCTACCAGTGGCGACCGCAGAACGACACCCCGAACATCGGGATCATCGCCGAAGAGCTGCCCGAGGTACTGCAACGCAAGGTCATCGAGGACGACGGCACCGAGACCACCACGGTCGACATCGGGTCGCTCGCTGGCGTGGTGTGGGGAACGCTCAACCAGATCCTCGATCAGGAGATCGTGTCGACCAGTGCGATCGCAGTGCTCGACGCCAGCGGCTTCTTCCCGCCGAACATCTTCCCGGCCGACGCCACCGTCGAGGTGCCGGTTACCTGGGAGTCGACGCCGCCCGCCGCCCCTACCGGTGGTTTCGTGCAGGTGCACTCGTCGTTCGTCTGGGCCAGCCGCGTCACCGCGTGGATCAAGACCGGCTCGACGACGGAGACCGGCTGCACGGTGGTGTTCAAGAACATCAGCGGCAGCGCATTCCCCACCAGCCCGTCGAACGACAACACCCGAGTGAGCGCGACCGCGATCGGTCTCGGCCTCTACACCCCGCCCTACGTCCCGCCGGAGGAACCGTGACCGAACAGAGCGACACCGAGCCGAAGATCGATCTGGGCGAGATCCTCGCGGAGATGGACGAACTCGGTCGCGCGAAGTTCGACGCCGCGCTGGAGCGGGTGAAGTCGCGCAAGCTCGCCGAGGTGAACCAGGCGTTGCAGGCCCGGATCCGCGAGCTGGAGGGCCAGGCACAGCTCAACGGCGTTGCCACGCGCATGGCCGCTGAACTCGCCAAGCACGATCGCCCGGCAGTCGACCGTGGCTGATGACCCGTTCGTCTCCGACGAGGAGATGCCCTACCGGCACAACCCCATCCGCAACCTGCCGTGGCTGGACACCAAGACCGAGCTCGAGGTGTTCCAGCACCGGGCCGGGCAGTCGATCCGGCTCGCCGAGTGGTGCGAGGGGGAGGTCGCCTTCACCGACCAGCTCGTGGTGCGGGTGCCGGGCACGCCGCCCTCGATCGCGCGGCTGGGCGACTTCGTGGTGACCGACGGCGAGCGGTACTGGGTGGAGCCGGCTGACGGCTTCTTCCTGCGCTACTGGCCGACGGGCCGCGACCCGGGCTGGTCGCACCGCTGCTACATGAACTGGGAGGAGCAGTCGTGACGACCCCGCTGGGCACCGACACCGTGCACTACACCTGGCGGATCGAGGCGGGCGAGCGCGAGCGGCTCCAGATCCCGATCTTCGGTGCGGACGGCACCACGCCGCAGGACGTCACCGACTACACGGTCGACGCGAAGATCAGGACGGAGCAGGGCGGCGAGGTGCTCTACACCTTTCCGGCCGAGCACATCGAGATCACCGACAACGTCATCGAACTGCGGATCCCTGGCCCGACCTCTGCCGCCTGGACCTGGACGGTCGGCTGGTGGCGAGTCGTGATCACCGCCCCGGAGCCCGACCCCACTGATCCGGACTCCAGCCGGGTCGTGCAAGGCGCCTTCATCGTCGACCCCGACTGATCCCCCGACTGATTCCCGGAGCTCCCCATGGCACTGTCTCTCGCCACCACGGCGCGCAACGCGATGTGCGACGCGCTGGTCGACCTGATCGACGCCGGTGCGGCCGCAGGCACCATCCAGATCCGCACCGGCACCCGCCCGGCCAACCCCAACACCGCGGCGACCGGCACCCTGCTGGCCACCGTGACGCTGATCGACCCGGCCTTCGGCTCGGCGGCCTCCGGCGTGGCCACGCTGAGCGACCCTGTCGCGGTCACCGCGGTGGCGACCGGCACGGCGACGTGGTTCCGTGCACTGGACTCCAACAGCAATGCCGTGATGGACGGCGATGTGACGGCGACCGGCGGTGGCGGCGACCTGACGCTGGCCACCACGTCGATCACCTCGGGGCTCTCGGTGGACATCACCGGCGGCACGGTCACGGTGCCCGTTTCCTGAGGCCACCAGGCAACCAACCGCGGGCCGACGAGCGAGGGGTGAGGCGTGAGCTTCCCGACCCGGAGCCAGTTCACGACCTCCAGCCAGCCCTCGCTCACCTCGCCGACCAACACCTACACGTTCGGCGTGGCGTGCGTGGCCGGGAACTTGATCGCCATCTGCCTGGCGGGCGACAAGAACACCGGCACGATCAGCGTCACCGACAACATAGGCACCAACGGCGGGTTGAACCCGTGGATCATCGAGGTGTCGGTTCCGGGCACCTCGGTTTCCACCTACGTCGCCTGGAAGGTCGCCGTCGGCGGCGAGACGGTCGTCACCGTCACCACCTCGGCCAACTCGACCACCGGTAACACCGGCTACGGCGAGGAGCAGGTCGACGACGGGGCGGGCGCCTGGACGGTGGTCGCGAAGGCGGTCCCGGCCTACAGCGACACCTCCGTCACGTCCACGAGTTCCGGCACGACCGACACCGCCGACTACGACGGGCGGGCGCTGGCCGTGGGCGCCATCGACTCGATGTCCAACCTCACCTCCGACACCGGGCCGACCTTCACCAACTTCACCCGGATCAACGTCCCTACCCGCCCGTCCGGCTCCGGCGGCGGGAACGCTGGATGCTACGTCGGCGAGGCGAACCTGGCGGCCGGAGCCACCACGTCCACCACGTTCGCCACCAACGGCGGCAGTGACCAGCTGTTCGCTGCCATCGCCGCGTTCGGGCGCGTGGAGGCATCGTCCACCACCGGCTCGCTCTCAGCCACCGCGCCGAAGCCGACGAGCGCAATCAGCGGTACGGTCAGGGCGACCGGCGCGATGGATACCGCCTCACCACGGCCCACCACGTCGGTTGCAGGGACGGTGACGGCGACTGCGGCCATCGCGGGTACCACCCCCCGGCCCGCGGCCGCAGTCACCGGCACCGTTGGCCACGTCGCCACGCTCTCGGCCACCGCACCGATGCCGACCGGCTCGATCGTCGGCGACGTCCGCGCGACCGGGGCGCTCGCCGGGGTGTCGCCGAAGCCGACCGCAGCGCTGACCGGCACCGCCGAGGCGCCGCCGTTGCCCAGCGAGGTGCTCGACCTGTCCTACTGGCATCTCACCACGCCGGAGGACAGCGGCGAGGGGGACGCCGAGCAGATCGATCAACCCGAGTTGGCCACCTACTCCTCGGCGAACTTCTACGTCGACGAGCAGGGCCGGGTCGTCTGCCGCGCGCCGGTGAACGGATTCACCACCTCCGGCGCCAGCGGCGCGACCCGCATGGAGCTGCGGCAGCGGCGCAAGGGCACCTACGCACTGGCCGCCATCGACCCGCACGCGGCCGGGCGCTGGCAGATGACCGGCACCTCCTATGTGGACGCCACCTCCATCACCGGCGGGTCGGCGCCGCGCAAGGAGGGGATCTTCGCCCAGATCCACGGAGCCGGCGACTCGCCGATCCCGCTGATCCTGGCAGCGGAGTACCACGTCGCCACCCCGCGCGTGCGGATCTACAAGAACGGCCCCGGGTTCGACAACCCGGTCACGGGCATCGACCCGGACACGCCGATCAGTTATCGGATCCGCATCGAGAACGACCGGCTGAAGCTCTGGGTGATCGCCGGACTGCACACCGACCTGCCGCCGATCACCAGCACCGCCCCCTACGACTGGCCGATCTCGGACTTCACCGATGACAGCGGCTGGTACTACAAGGATGGTGCCTACAACAAGACGCTGGTCACGAGCGGGTCGAGCGGCGAGTTCATCTCGAAGATCGCTCACCTGGAGATCCTCGAGCCGGCCGACGCCGACCCGTCCGTTGCCTCTGGCCCACTCGTTGCGATCACCCCGAAGCCGACCGCGGTGTTCGCAGCGACGATCACCGACGCCGCCCAGTTCTCGGGCACGACACCGTCGCCGAGTGCGAGCTTGAGCGGCACAGTGGTCGCGGCAGGCACGCTGTCGGCCACCACCCCGCGAGTCACCGGCGCCATCGACGCCACCGGCGAAGCGCGCGGACCGCTGGCTGCGGTCACACCGTCGCCGAGCATCGCGCTGAGCGGCACGGTGACCGCGGGAGGAACGCTTTCCGGAGCTCTGCCGCTCCCGGTCGCAGCGCTCGCCGGGGACGTCGCCACGTTGACCGGGGTGCTCGCTGCCGTCACGCCACTGCCTCGCGCCGCGCTTCACGGCCAGGCAGGGGGCGACGGCTCCATCGAAGCGGGAACACCGACGCACGTTTCCGCTGTGCGGGTCGGCTCGTTGACGCGTGAGAGGGGGCCGCAGGCGGGCGTGCCACGAAAGGTGGTGACGGCCGGTGCGGGATCGCCAAGAGCAACCGACTGACCCCCGACCTGGAGGACTGATCCCTGCGTGCACGTGACCGGCCGAGCGTGGGGGGTCGTCCATGTCCGTCGAGCTGATCTCGGCGATCTTCACCGGGTTGACCGGCCTGCTGGCCGCCGTCGCCGCCGTGCTCGCCAATCGCGCGCGCCGGGTGAGCGAGGACGGCCGGTACTACCGCCGCCAGGCCCGCGACCTGCAGCGCAAGCTCCTGGCTGCGCTTGGGCACATCAACCTGCTCGAGGAGCACCTGATCCACGCACGCCGCCCTGTTCCCGCACGTCCCGAGATCCTGGAGTCGGACGACGACGATGACGGGACACCACAGCCTGCGGGTGCCCATGCCGCCACATGAGTCGATCTTGAGTGACGGTATGCACCGTCGCGACGACAAGCCGGCCGCGCGCTGGCCGGTCGCTGCTGTCGCCCTGCTCGGCATCGTCGCAGTGGTCATCGGCATCTTCGCCACCAGCGGCGCCGGCCAGGTCGAAGACCAGCGGGACACTGCGGTCGAGCAGGTGCGTGACCTCGGGCGCGACGTGGCGGCGGCGTGCGCGCGCGGGGAGGTCATCCAGTCCCCCGACGGCCGGAATCTGTGCGCGCGGGCCGCCGAGGCGCAGTCCGACCCGATCCCTGGCGCCGTGCAGGGTGAACCCGGTCGGCCGCCGACGCTCGAGGAGATCGAGGCCGCGGTGGCCGCCTACCTGGCGCGCAACCCGCCGCCGGCCGGGCGCCCTCCCACCACGGAAGAGGTAGCTGCTGCCGTCGCGGAGTACCTCACAGCCAACCCGCCAGAGCCCGGCCGACCGCCGACCGCCGAGGAGATCTCCAACGCGGTCACGGCCTACTTCGCCGCCAACCCGGTGCGCGACGGCGAGGACGGGCAGGACGGCAGGGACGGTGTGGACGGCAAGGATGGCGAACCGGGCCGTCCACCGACCCAGGAGGAGATCGACGCGGCCGTCGCGGCCTACCTCGCCGAGAACCCGCCGCCGCCCGGCCCGACGTGCCCGCCCGGTTCCACGCTGCGGCCGGTGTTGTTCGCCAGCGGGGAGCGCGGCCTCGGCTGCGTGACCGAAGAGACCCCGCCGACGACGGAGGCCCCACCGCCGACGACCGACGCAGAGGAACCCGACGGGGGACTGCTCGATGGTGGATGACCGCTCGCCGATGCTGCAGATGGACGGGATCCGCATCGCCACGCTGGCCGTGCTGTCCCTGGTCACCATCACCGTGGTCGCCCTGGGCGTGTTCCTGGTGACCTACGTGCAGGACCAGCGACTGATCAACGAGTGCTATCAGCGCCAGATCGTCGCGCTCACCGACTGGGCCGACAACGCGGTGCAGGCCGGCAAGGCCGACCGACAGGCGCAGCGAGAGCTGTTGCTGGCCCGCGCCAACACGCCCGAAGACCGCCAGGCCGTGCTCGATCGCTACCTGGCGCAGCTCGACGAGGCCGATCGCACCCGGCGCTCGGCCCCGGTCCCCGAACAACGATGTGCTCGCTGAGGCGTCTCTCCCAGAGGGGGACGTCGTTAAGGAGAGGCATGAAGAAGATCGCTCTGACCGTCGGCGCTGTGCTGGCGCTGTCCCTCGGGACGGCACCGCTCGCGTTCGCGGACGAACGCGACTGCACCCGCGCACAGCGTGAGGTGGCCCGTGTCGAGCTCCGACTGGCCGGGTTGGTCACCGAGGAGCGCAACGCCGAGCGCGCTGCTCTCGAGGCCGCACAGGCCGCGCTGAACACCGCGCAGGACGCCCTGCGCAACGCCGCCCCGGGCGTCGACCTGGGCCCGCTGCGGGCCCAGGTCGACACCGCTCGGGAGGCACGCGACGCCGCACGCGAGGTGCTGAACACCGACTCGCGCCGGCTGGTGGACGTGCGCGCCGATCTCACGGCCGCCATCGCGGTCCGGGACAAGGCGTGCGGCGACACCCCGCCGACGACCGCGCCCACCACGACGCCTGCGCCGACCACCACCCCCGCGCCGGCCGATGACGTCGACTGCGCCGAGGTCTCGGACGCGCGCGCTCAGCAGATCCTGGACGCCGACAAGAGCGACCCGCACAACCTCGACGACGACAACGACGGGGTCGCCTGCGAGGAGGACGTCACGGTCGTGCGCGATCGGGTGGTCGTTCCCCAGGGCGGTGTGCAGACCGACGGCGGGGTGGAGTGACCTCTCGCAAACTGCTCGTTCTCGTGCTCGGTGCCGTGCTCGCACTCAGCGGGTGCGGCACCGAGTTCGTGGAGGGCCAGACCACCCAGCCACGGCCCACGCACGAGCCGGACGCTGAGCTCGACCCCGTCACGGTGGTCAACCCGACCGCGGTCGGCATCCCGAAGCTCGGCGCGTGGTCCACGCTGATCCCGCTCGGCCTCACCGAGCATGACTGTCCGGCCGACACGCCGTGCCTGCAGCCGCCCCCGGCCGACCAGCCGATGCAGGCGGGGTGGTACGCCGGTGCGGATCCGCGCATCCCTGAGGGCGACGGCGACGAGTACCAGCCGGGTGAGCCCGGTCCCGCGGTCATCGCCGGGCACGTCAACGGCTCCGGGGGCCAGGACGGGATCTTCGCCAAGCTGCACGAGCTCGCGCCTGGTGACCAGATCGTGGTTGAGCGCAACGACGAGTCCACCCCGCAACCCCCGTTGACGTTCGTGGTCGACGCGGTGGCCAGCTTCCCGAAGAACCAGTTCCCCACCGAGGACGTGTACGGGTCCACCGACACCCCGGAGCTGCGCCTGATCACCTGCGGCGGCGAGTTCGACCGCGGGGCCGGGCACTACCGGGACAACGTCGTGGTCTGGGCGTCGCTGGTCTCGTGAACTGGCGCTGGGGTTGGCGGTGCGTGAGCTGTCACCACCGCAAGGACGCGCACTGGCTGCACAAGGGCCCCTGCCTGGTCTGCTACTGCCCGCGCTACTGCCCGCCGTGGTGGGTGTTGGTGAAGAACGCGATCCGGAGGTGGTGGCGTGCTGCCTGAGGCCGAGGTCTACCGGCGGTGGCTGGTCTTCGCCGCGCTGCTGCCCTACGCGGTGCACCACGACCATCGGGCCGAGCGTGAGGCCTACGAGCGCCGGATGTCACAGGAGCGCGCGGCACGCCTGCTGAACCGCATCCCGGTCCAGCGCGCACCCATCGAACCCCGGCGGGCCCTGAGCGGCCTGCCGTCCCGTCCGAACACCGCTCGGGGGATGAGGAGCAGGCGCCCATGACCTGGATCGACGACTACCTGCCGGTCAGCCGCGGGGAGCTGAATCGCCGCCTGAAGAGCCTCTGGGACTACGCCCTGTCCCAGACGGAGCACATCACGAAGATCGGAGAGACCGCCATGGCACGTGTAGACGAGGTGGTGGCCCGCCTCGGCGCGGCTACCGACGAGATCGCGCGCGACCTGGACGCGCTGCGTCAGGAAGTCGCCGGACTCGACGAGTCGGTCGCGGCGAAGTTCGAGCCGCTGGTGAACCGACTCGAGCAGATGGGGCAGGACCCGCAGAACCCGGTGCCGGACGCGCCGGTCGACGGCGACGCGGGTGCCGGCACCGACGGCGAGGGCCCCGAGGTCGTCAACCCGACCCCGGACGCGCAGGACAACCCCGACAACCGCTGACACATCCGATCTGGGGCGTCCCGCCGTTGCTCCCCAGCGGCGGGGCGTCCCTCCTTCACGAGGGGAGCCGTGGAGTTGGGCGACTGGTACCAGGACCGCGACGGCAACTGGCAGTACGACGAGGGCGCACCCACGCCCAGCACCGAGGCGACCCAGATCCGGCCCCGCACCCGGGCCGTGCTGGACGCGATCCACGGCGACGCGCCGACCCCGCCGGACGTGCCGCGAGCCGGCGACATCGGAGACTGGATCGACCCCAACGCACCGGACCCCACGCCGCCCGAGGTGACCGATCCGCAGGATCCGAGCTACGTGCACCCCTGGTTCGGTGACCGGTGAGCCTGCTGCGGAAGTACGAGCCGGCGACCCGGGCCACTGGCGGCCCCGCGCCGGGCGCGAAGGCGCTGATGGCCTGGTTCCTGGGTAACTTCGCTCACCAGGGCGGCACCAACCTCGGCATCTACAACAACCGCACGGTGCGCGGCGGCTCGACCAAGAGCCTGCACGCGGAGGGGCGCGCCTGCGACTTCGGCATCCGCCCACACGGCGCGGAGTACGGCACGCTGCTGGCCGAGCGACTGCGCTCCGTCTCGGGTGAGCTGGGCATCCAGCTGATCATCTGGAACCGGCGCATCTGGTCGGGTGCCTACCCCGACGCGGGCTGGCGCCGCTACACCGGGACGAACCCGCATCTGGATCACCTGCATGTCGAGCTGACCCGAGAGGCAGCTGCGAGCCTGACCCCACAGCACATCCAGGCCGTGCTGTCGCCGCCGCGTCACCCCCGCGGCCCTGCACCCGTTGTGCAGGCGAAGGCTCCCCCGCCCCCCGTCTCGAAGGACACCTGCATGATCATCAAGGCGCAGCCCGACAAGTCCAAGCCGGAGTACGTCGCCGCCCTGCTGACCGGCTTCAACTTCGTCGGCCTCGGCCGCACCGAGACGCCAAGCGATCAGCAGGCCAAGGACATGGGCCTGCCCGTGCTCTGGGTCGAGTACGCCACGTACCAGGAATTCGACCGGCGCAGCCACGTGATGCTCGGCGACGGGGCGCCTCGGGTCAATCGGCTCGGCGACCAGTCGGCCGCCGCGACGAGCCCCCCAAACTCCCCCAGCCCGTCATAGCGGCGGGCGCGCTCCCTGAGGAGGACTCCATGACCGAGTCGAGCTACGACCCCCCGGTCGACCCCAACCCGGGCGTACCCGACCACGCCGCGCCCGCGGTGAAGACGGAGGGACTCTCGCCCAAGGCGCTGGCCTCCTCGGCCGTCGGGCTGGGCGTCGGCATCCTGATCGCCGTGCTGAACGCGGTGCAGGACAACGACCTGCTCGGCACGCTGCCCCCGGCGCTGCAGGTGATCCTGCTCGCCGCCATTCCCCCGGTGCTGACGTTCCTGGCCGCCTACGGCGCGTCCCCCGGCAACGTCACCGTGAAGAGGAGCTGACCATGTTCGCTGTCGCCTCGGCGATTGCCGCGCTGCTGTGCTTCCTGCTGGCGTTCATCCTTGGCCTCGCAGGTACGGAGATCGGTGTCGACCTGGTCACGCTCGGGTTCGTGTTCGTGGCCACGTGGATGCTGGTGACCAGCCTGCCCGCCCGAGCTGTCAGGTGATCTTCACTTTGCCCCGCACCGTCAGGTAGGCTCGACCCCAATCGAGTGTCCTCTCGGTTCGAACAGGCCCCCTCCGCTCCGGCGTTGAGGGGGCCTGTTCGTCATGTCCGGAAGTTGACCGCGCGCCCGGACCGATGTCAGCTGCCGGTGCGCCGCGCTACCCCGAGCTCGCCTGGCCGGGCTCACTCGGATCGGTCGACGCCCCCTCGGACCCCGGCGGCGCCGCTCGCTGACTGCAGCACTCCGACGCGGCCCTCAGAACGCACGTGCCGGTCAGCGTAGCCGGAAGCGCCGCACGCCGTCCTCACGCACGGTGCCGTCCCACTCGTAGATCAGCGGGGCGGGTAGTTCGAGCGACGCGTGGGGGTGCTTGTAGAGCTCCATGGATTCGAGCAGCGTTGGCCCCACCGGCAGGCGGAGGATTTTCGGCATCGTCCCGTCGGGGACGGCGAGCAGGGTGCCGTCCTTGATGCCACCGATCAGCTCGATAGTGATGCTCACCGGATCGACCTGGCCACGTAGCGGGCGCTCATCGCCGCGGTGTAGAGCGTGCAGCCGACCGAGCCGTGACAGATCGTCGCCTGGCAGTGACCGGACAGGTCGGGCGTGTGCTCGCGGATCATCCGGTCGATGTTCTCCAGCGGGCTGAAACGCTGCAGGGTTCTCACGATCATGAGCATGTCCGCGGCGTCCACTGGAGACCTCTCCGTCGAGTTATCTGACGATCGTCGCACAGGTGGCAGCGCGTTACACCCGTGTCGCGCTCAGCTCTTGCCCAGTGCCCAGCGCAGCGCGCCGGTGGTCGCGTCGACGAGGTCGTCGTTGATCCGCGGACTCGGGAACATGACCATTTCGCGCTCCAGCTCCACGAACTCCTTGGCATGGAAGACGCGGTCGGTCTCGTACCACTGTAGTGCCTGCTCGACCCGGGCCTGCTTCGAGCTCGATGCCCAGTCGGTGATCAGATCCAGCCCGCGCGGCAGCCGAGCGTGTGACGGGTTGAGCATCTCCTTCCACAGGTCGCCGCCGTTGTTCACCTCGACGATGACCGTGCGCAGCGTCGGCTTGCGCGCGTGCAGGCGGTGGATCCGCTGGCGCAGCTGCTCGGCCGAGATCCGGAAGGCCTGCGCATACTCGATCACTGCGCGCTGCCGAGCCGGGTCGCGGCCGACGATGACCATCGCCGTGCGGTCCGACGTCGCCTTCTTCGTGACCGCGCCGTCGATGAACAGGCAGTGCTCCCAGATCCCGCCGAAGCTCTCCGACGTCCGTCGCTTGAACATGTCCTCCCTCCAGAAGCTGCCGGCGTCCTCGCCGAACGGTGAGGGGTCGAGCAGGTAGTTGAGCTGGAACTCGCGTGGCGTCTCATCCTTGGCGTTGCGGCGCAGGTTCTCGCCGAGGTGGGTCTCGGTCAGCGGCCAGCGCTCCGGCCACAGCGAGCGCTCCTCGCCGGTGTCCGGGTCGATCCGGATCCCGGGGAACAGCCGCACCGTGATCTCGTTGTTCGCTACCCAGTCGATGTGGCGCCGTCCGCGGCCATGCTCGGCGACCCGGTGCATCACCGAGTCGTAGGAGGTAGTGGTGCCGGCTAGGAGGAACGCGGCGTGCGGGGCACCCATCGGGAGCACCGCCGCCTTGATCGCCGTCTCGATCTTGGACTTCTCCTTCTCCGGCAGCACCTCTTCGAGCGGCTCGATGTCGTCGCACACGAGCATGTCTGGGCGCGCGGAGCCGGACTTCTTGCCCAGCGTGTTCGAGCCCAGGCCCGCGGCGGCGATCGTCGCCCCGCCCCGGACCACCAACCGGTTGGTGTCGGAGGAGCCCGCGCGGCGGGCCGGTCGCAGGTGCGCGTAGTCCTGCAACAGCAGGTCGTTCTCGGCCAGCTCCCGGCGCAGGTTGGCCAACTGGTCGCGTGCCATGTTGTCGTTGTAGCTGAAGGCCATGAAGTACTCGCGGTGCCCGTGCGCCAGCGCCCACAGCGGCAGAATGAGGAAGCACCACGAGCTCTTCCCGACGCCGCGCGGCCCGACCCACGCCTCTCGCCAGCGCACCGGCTCGATCCAGTGCTTGCCGGCGCGCGACAGCGCCAGGTGCATCTCGTTGAAGGTGGCCAGCGGTGGCGTGGTGCCCTGCAGCTTCAGGTGGTCCGAGAGGTAGACGATCGCGAAGTTCAGTGGCGACTTGCGTGTGGACCGCTTGCGGTAGTCCGCCGAGGTGTCGACCAAGCGCGACCAGAGCGGCGAGACTTCCTTGCGGAACCATGGATTCCACGGACCCCGCGGTGCGCGCACCGTCGGCCGTGGTGGCGGGGGGACCAGCGCGAGGGTCACGTCTCCCGCCTCCACTCACTCTCGGATCGTTCGTATAGCCGGTACAGCGACGGGTTCTCGTATGGGCAGGTGAGCAGCCTGCGTCGCGCCTCCTGCTCGTTGGAGGTCTCGCACCACACTCGGCCATCAGCCCCGGAGACCCGCCACCATCGGCCGGGCACCCACTCCGCGGTCATGCCGGCACGTCCCAGGTGTGCTGGCAGAACACGCACTCGCGCCGGTAGTGCTCGGCGGCCCCGGCCGCGCTCCGCCAGGTGAAGACCTCGTCCACGCTGCCGTCCGGGTGCTCGATCACCTTGACCGGCGTCGGGGGCTTCGCCGGGACGAGATCGAGCGAGTGGTGGCCCATGCCCCGGCACGACGGGCAGATCACCATCGGGTCAGCAGGCTCGATCCCGAGTGGCTGGGTGAACGGTGCGGGCTTCAGCTCGTCGGCGACGGCTCGCCGCTCTGCTCGCCACTCCCAGATCGCGCCCACGGCGAACAGGGTCAGGATGATGGCCAGCGTGACGATCTCGGCCGCGCTCATGATCGCACCCCGTCCGCCCACCACTGCACGTCCTGTCGCTGCAGCGTCGGGAATCTCGACGGCTCGGCCTCCAGCTGCACCACGACCTCGTCCTCGCCGGTGATGCGCTCAGGCCCGATCTCGACGAGGCCCCAGTAGTGGATCTGTCGGTCCGCGCGGAAGACCGCGATCCAGCCCGGCACGAGCACGTGATTCGGGTCGATGCCGTGATGCCGTAGCCAGGCGCACCACTTCTCACGCTGGCCCAGGGAGGACCCGAACCAGGTGCGCCAGTCGATGACGAACAGCTCGTTCCAGTCACCCCTCACGGAGACCGCCTCCCGCGGATGTAGCGCCAGTACGCAGCCCGGCGGCTCCTGGCCTCGGCCCGCACGCATTCGACGACCCGCTCGAGCCACGTCGGCGCGTCACCGCGGATCGGGACGTCGCGGCGGGCCAGCAGTTCGCCGACGCAGACTGCCAGGTACAGCGCGACCACGCCGAGCACGCAGGTTGCCGCGACCAGGAGCCAGATCACGACGCCTTCGCCGCCTCGCGCTCCTTGCGCGTCTTGGAGTACGGCGTCACCACCGGGTTGTCCTCCGAGACCGGCTCGCCGTCCTGCTCGCGGGCGATCTTGAGCCTGGGGATCTGGTCGGAGGACTGCAGACCGCCCTTCGGCAGCTGCACGCGGTACACCGGGATGTGCTGCACCCAGTCGTTCCAGGTGCGTACCAGTAGGTAGAAGTACTCGTTGCGGTTCACCCGCAGGTCTTCGCGCCGACGGCGGATCACCCAGTTGCGCAGCGCGGCGATCGCGTCGCCCTCCTGCAGGCCGTAGCCCAGCCGCAGCTTCTCGAAGAACTCGTTGATCACGAAGGCGTCCGAGTCGCGCGATGCGATCACGTGCACCGCACCCACCACAGCCGGCGAGATGGGCACCAGCTTCATCATGGAGTCGCCCACCGTGGTGCCGCGATCAATCAGCGCGGTGTTCTCCGGTCGCTGGTAGTAGGCCAACAGCTCCGAGTGCGACAGCCGGAACTTGGTGTCCAGCATGTTGCGCAGGTCGTAGCGCACGAGCATGTTCGTCACCGCGGCGGCCCTCGGCGGGTTGGGCACCTCGTACATCGTGAACACGTCGGACGCCGTGCGCTTCTTGCCGACATCCATGTACGGCTGCGACTCATCAGCCAGGTTCGTGACCAGCACAAACTTCTGCGTGGTCTTGCTCAGCACTACTGCCTGCAGCCGATTCTGACCGTCCAACAGCCGACCAGTCACGCCCACTCGGATCGGATCGCCGACGAAGCGCCACTTCCCGGCCTCCATCTGCCGGCGGTAGAGCTCGACCAACGAGAAGTCCATCTTGCGGTTGCGCTCGTTGTGCTCCAACAGCTCCAGAGCGCGCTCCGGGCCGATCTTAACGACCTCAATCTTCGGGTCCATGATCTTGTCCTCTCGTCAGGTCTTCTGCACTCGTAGTGGGGGTGGCTTGGGGAAGCGGTAGGGCCAGTGCGGACCGGGCACGTAACCGGTACCGCCACAGGGGATGCACGGCCGTGGCTCCCAGCTGTCCTCCGCCCCGTCATAGCGGTCGGACGGGTCGAGCTTGCCCGTGCCCTCGCACACCGGGCAAACATCCGGCGGCGCGAACGGGCATTCGTAGCTATAGGTGTCCTCACCAAGCCATTGGCCGCCAACCAGCCGCACCGACTCGTGGCGCAGCTGGCGCTCCCAGTAGCCGCACTTGCCGCGCACGATCGTGAGCAGCGAAGTGCGGTAGAGGAAGTCGTCCAACAGCCCGCTCATGGCGACCTGCACAGCGAGATGCGCTCGGCGAAGCGTGCGAACACCCGGTCGGGTACGACGTAGAGCCGTGAGGGGCCGAGGTGGATCATGGCCCGGCGATCTCCTTCTCGATGCGCGCCACGACGTCGGCCAGCTCTAGCGCGTAGCGGTCGCTCACGCTGTCGTCTGCCTTCACGAACTGGCGCGCCGCGGTCAGCAGCTCGTTTCGCTGGCGCTCCATGTCGGCCTTCGCCTTGGCCTCGTACCGCTGCAGCCGCTCCAGCAACGCCTTCCGCTGCTCGCGTGCCTTCTCGGTGACCTCCGTGGTCACCGTCTCCAGGCTCCGGATCAGGCCGGCCATGTAGGTGAGATGCACGGCGGCCCGCTCCTTGAGTCCGGCCTCGTGACCACGCTGCACGTCGCACAGCTCCTCGGCCAGCTTCATGGCCTGGTCGGCGGCCTCTTCCAGCCAGCCGGTCACCATGCCCCCGGGTACGCACCAACGCCGCCCAGCGCCATCCGCGCCTTCGAGATGTTGAGCAGCATCGTGGTGCCGCTCTCCAGACTGACGAATCCCTCGTCGATGCCCTCCTGCACCCGGTCGCGCAACTGGGTCAGGTGCTCCAGCTCCTCGGCGCGCAGCTTCTCGCGCTCGGTCATCTGGCGCTGCAGATGCTCGGACGAGGGCTGCGGGTGGAACTGCAGGGGCGGGCCGGTCACCCGCAGCTCGCCAGCCCGAGAGGGGACCCCCATCGGCTCCTTCAGCCGCGGCTTGTCCTCCACCGGGTCCTCGTCGGCGAGCGTGCGCGACGGGGGTGGTTCGAGCAGCTCCGCCTTCGCCTCCCGGTACTCCTCGTCGTCCCTAGTCCATGAGTCCGTCATTACTCTCCATCTCCTCCATCTCCTGCTCGTGCTGGGTGACCCGGCGCAGCTCCTCCAGGATCGCCATATCCGGGTGCGCGGTCTCGGCGACCGAGAACTCCGTCTTGTTGGTCGGCGCCACCGCGGCGTTGGTCAGCCGGGAGATCTCCTTCGACAGCGACAGCAGCAGCTTCATGCCGACGTCGAACGGGATCTCCGCGCGCTCCACCGCGGCCCGGGTGGACTCCTGATAGTGCTCGAGCTTGCCGAGCTGGGTGAGGCGCACGTGCTCGGCGGCGTAGATGTCGAGCACCTTCTCCTGGCGCCGGACGTCGTTGACCCACTTCACGATCGTGACGTGCGAGACGTAGATCTTGCGCTCGGCCTGCCACTTCTTCGAGATCGACCGCGAACCCATATCCTGGGTGTCCATCAGCTGCCAGGCCTCGACTGCCAGCTCCGCTCGCTCCTCGGCCGTGAGCGAGCCGCGCTTGAGGCGCTCTCCGTCGCTCACAGTCACCGAAAACCTCGATCATCATCGCTGTAAGTTAACGGGTCTGAGCCCGTGTGCGGTCCGTGATCAGCGCAGGTAGACCGCGTAGAACAGGGTCAGCCCGGTGGTCAGGTGGCCCAGGGACGTCCTGCGGTGGTGGCGGCCGCGGTAGCCCCACCTGCGCCACCCGGTGCGGAGCTCGATGCGGGTGCCGTCGAGAAGGGTCATCAGTCCCTCCCCGGCGTGGCCAGCGGCGCGTTGGCCGCCTGCAGCCGCTCCAGCAACGCCTTGGCGTCGGCCTCGCGCTTCGCCTTGCGCTCCGGCGTCAGCTCGGTCACCCGGACGTCGATGTCAACCTCGAACTCGCGACCGTCGCGCACCACGGTGAACGGCCAGTCGCCCTCGTCGTCCTCGTCGTCGCCAGCCCAGGTGTAGCCGTACAGGCCAGACGAGCCGTAGCCGATGCGACCGACGACCTCGGTGTCGATCGCGTTGACGAAGTCGCTCTCGACGTCGTGCTCGGTGAAGGCGGGCTTCTCGGCGGGGCTCATTCCGCGTACGCCTTCGCCAGGTCGCCCAGCGCCTCGCGCAGGTCCTCGGGAAGCAGCAGCTCGACCATGTACGGCTCGTCCTGGCACAGCTTCACCCAGGCCTGCGCGACACGCGCACCGGCGTCGAGCTTGGCCGCGCCATCGCGCAGGTGGGCAGCGGGGCGGGGCGGGTTGCGGCGCTGGGGGGCGGCCTTCGGTTCGGTCATCGGTTCCTCTCTCGGGGAGCGGGCGGCACCGTCGGGTCGCCACCGTCATCGTCTTCCAGATCCCAGCCACCCTCGCCATCGGCGCGGATCTGCTGATTCATGCGCTTGGTCTCGAGGTCGTGCTGGTGTTCTTGCTCGGTCAGGTAGGCGATCACGGTCGGGACGCCGAACACGACGCACCCGACCAGCGGCGCCACCCACGGGCCGCCCAGCCCCAGGATCGAGATCGCGCCGATGGAGCTGACCATGAAGCCGAGGTAGAAGAACCAGCGGATGAACTGCTGGCCGATCGACCTCGCGCGGCACATCGGGCAGATCCTGGAGCTGAGCTTGGCCATGGACGATCAGCCCTCCACAGTCGGCATGCGGTGGTGGTCCGGCTCGACGTCAAGCCGGACGCGGCCGTTCTCCGGCACCGCGGCGACGCGCTCGATGAGCACCTCGCTCGGGTCGACGCTGTGCAGCTCCAGCAGCTCGCGGGCGTGCCGGCGCAGCTGCCGGATGGCGGAGGCCGCCTTCGCGTCGCTGCGATCGAGCGAGTTGGCCGCGTCCCAGCAGGCAGCGGCCACCGTCTCCGCGGTGCCGTCGCTCTTGGCGACAGCCAGATCGGTGGCCCTGGTGATGGCCATGATCAGTGTCCTCTCGTGTGTTGTGGAATCAGCCGCGTTCGGGCGGCTCGTCTCGATCCTGGCGTTCCTGCTCGTCACGCTGGATGTCCTCGTGCAGCCGGCGCAGACCCTCATGTCCGTGCCCGCGGTCGCGCCAGCCCTCTTCCTCGTCGAGCTCTCGGGCCAGCGCCTCGACCTCCGTCTCGCTCATCCTCGGCGCCATCAGTACGCGGGTGGCCAGCGCCAGCAGCGCGCCGAGCAGGCCGATCGCACCGCCGACCAGCCCCCACAACGGAGACCGGCCGCTGAGCACGTACAGCACGCCCAGGATGGCGGAGGGGACGAGTGTGGCGACGACGAAGGGCGCCAGCGTGCGGAGAGCTCGACTCACGTGCCCTCCTCTCGGCGACGGTCCCGGACCGCCGGACGGTGCGTGCGCAGCCGGACCCGCTTCGAGCCGTAGCGGTGGAACGCGTTGTAGAGCTGGGAGCGCGCTCGGATGCCCGACACCTTCTGCAGGTCGGCCGGGTCGGCACGCTCAGCGTCGTAGAGCTCGGTCATGAACTTGTCGCGCTCCTCGACGGCCTTCGCGTACTTCTCGACCTCCGCACACCGGCGCTCCAGCTCCGCGCGGTCCTCGTCCGACATCGTCACGTGAGTCATCGTAGCCTGTCCCATACACTGAACACTAGTGGGTGGGTGGATCATCCTGCGCGCCTGGTCAGGGACCTCGCGAGAGAGCGGCCGCCGAGGTACCCCAGACGCCACCCCTCGTTCACCGCGTGCGCCCGGTCGCGGGCGTCCAGCTTGAACCGGATCTCACGGACGTGGCGCTTCACGGTCTCCTCGGCGATGTGCAGCAAGCGGCCGATCTCGGCGTTGGTGCGACCCTGCGCGACCAGGTCGAGCACGTCGCACTGGCGCGCGGTGAGCTGGTCGGGGCGCCGAGCGGTGTAGCGAGCCATCTACGCTTCCTCACCCAGCAGCGCCCGCCCGATGGCCTCGACCTCGTCCGCGGGCAGTTGTGTCGCGGCGCCGCAGACCGCTTCGAGGTGACGTGCAAGCGCCTCGCGTCCACGCGACCAGGCCACGTCTGCGGCACGACCAAGCCGGGCCGGCCAGTCGATCGGGGCGGGCTCGTCGTACACGGAGTCCTCCGGGGAGTTCCAATCCTCGGCCCACAGTCGGGACACGTAGGCACGCTCATCGCTCACCCGCCCTCCGTCCTCGTCCGCGTGCGCGCGGGCCAGCGCGTCGAGCAGCCGCGCGCCCTCCGGCGGTGGCGCGGAGAAGTTCCGCGTCCGCCACCACCGCACCACGGCCTCGGCCGCCTCGTCCCGGGCGCGGAGCCGCTCGTTCTCGGCGGTCAGCTTCACCACGTCGTCCGTGAGCTGCTGGTCGGACGCCCACAGCGCCCGCAGCTCCCCGACCACGGCCGCGGCCATCTCGTTGGACAGTGAGCAGATCCGGGCCGGGTCCTGCAGCGCGTCCGCGAGCCTGGCCTCGGCCCGGGCGAGAGCCGAGGTCATGTCCGGGGTCATCGGTCGAGCGCCTTCCGTGCGATCGCGAACGTCCGGCACGGGTCCGGGTAGCCGTCCGCGTCGCACTGTGCGCAGTACGGCGGACCGGCCGGGTCGTCGTCCACGATCTGGTGCATGTCGCGGATCTCCGTGAGCGCTGCCCGCAGCTGTCGCACCTCGGCCGCGAGCAAACGGTGTACCTCGTCCGACCGCTCCGGCGTCAGCGCCTCGTCCACGTTCACGACTCCTCCTCGATCGGCCGGACCACCTCGGCCCGGACGTGCAGCAGCAGCGCGCCGATGTCGATGCACGGGATGTCGTCGTCCATGCGCGTCTTCGGATCGGCGGGCAGGTAACCGCCATGCGAGGCGTCGTAGGTCCAGACCTCCCCGGCGCGCGGGCCGTCGACCACCACGACGTCGGCGAGCTCCTCGGCCAGCGTCTCGGCCACGGGCTCGCCGGGCGGGGGCTCGGTGGGGTCGATCACGAACCAGCCTCCTGGATCACCACGAGCTCGGCGGGGTCCTCCCAGTACCGCTGCCCGTCGTCCCACGCGATCATGACGTCGCTGTAAGGGTCGATGGGTCCGCCGTGCGCCTCGTTGCGCTCCTCGTCGGTCGGCTCGACCACCTCGCCGTGGATGTCGTCCAGGGCGACGTTCTCCTCCGCGTAGGTCACCTTGTCACCGATCTTCATCACGCCGCTCCCGTCAGGGCCAGGGTGTTCACCAGGGCGTTCGCCTGGTCGACAGCAGCCAGGATCTTCTCCGGGTCGCTCTCGCCACGCACCCGGGCCACCTCGATCTTCTGGATCTGCTCGAAGTGGCGGCCGGATCGGCGCACCTTGCGCACCGACACCACCACGTGCTCACCGGGGCTGTAGACCCCGTAGCCGTAGTCGCGGCCGTCGGAGCCGATGTGTACCTCCCACACGGGGGTGACCTTCGCCAGAGCGCGCTTGCGACGACCATCGCCACCCATCTCTCTCGCGTGGAGGCCGAGGCCGAACCCGGCCATCGCGCACATCGCCAACGCGCAGATCATCAACACGAAGGGGATCTCGATCATGACAACCGACTCATTTCGCTGAGTAACTTGCTGACGGATCCGAACAGCTCCTGCAGCGTGGCAAGCACGGCGTCGCGCTCGGCTAGCAGCTTCGCGGCGTCGGCCTCGACGTCGGCCACCAGGGCGCGGAGCTCGCGGATCGTGCGCTCCTGCGACTCCACCTCGTCGGCGAGCTCGTTGATCCAGTCGGCGGCGATGTGGTCGCCGATCTCGTTAGCCTCGGTCGCCGCCGCATACGCGCGCGCCTTGACCAGGTCGACGACCGTCATGACGTGTCCTCTCAGTGCCACGGGCTGGGGCACGTGCCGTTGCGGACGGTCAGGCCGCAGGTCTTGCCGTTGCCGAGCACAACCGCGCAATCCCTCGGAGCGGCCTCGGGATTGGCGGCCAGCTCGGCGTTGATCCGCCGCTGGCAGGAGCACTGGCCGCGGTGGCCACAGATGTTCTTGCCGTTGCGCTTGGGCTGTCGGTAGGCCATCTGGTGTCCTCTCGTCTCGCTGTCAGTGTCCAGAGTAATGAACACAGGACACTGCGTCAACTGGGCGGGGGCTTCGGGTTGGTCGGGGGCCGGGTCGTCTTGGCCGGCATCTCCTGCTCGTCGTCGGGCATGGTCACCTCCCCCGGTCCGCCCGCTCGCGCTCCTCGTCCTCGCTCAGCGCGCCGGAGTCCGGGTCCGTCTCGACCCGTCCGCGCGAGCCCGGGATACGAGCTCGCTCGGCCCGGGTGCGCTCCACTGCGGCGTGCACCTTGGCCATCAGCTCCTCGTCGGTCACCGGCGCCGCCTCCCCCTCGAGCGCCAGTTCACCGGGCCCGGCAGGTCGACGCTGTGCCGGCGCGTGCGCGGGTTCCAGGACCAGCGCCCGACCTTCAGGCCCCAGCTCACGCCGTTCTGCGTGGCGGTCACCCGCAGCGGGCCGAGCCGGAGGTTCTTGCGGAAGTGGAACATGGCTCAGTCCCCCGCCAGGCCTTCGAGGATCTCCTTCGCGCGCGGGTCGGTGCTGTTGAGCAGCTGACCCGACGTCCTCAGGAACAGCTCGTGGTCCTCGCTCCCCCGGCGCAGCGCCAGCTCGGCCTGCGCGCCGAGGTTGCCCCCGATCTCGCGAGCGGCCTTGTACGCCCTGTCCTTCTTGCTCATCCCCTCGTCCTCTCCTTGTCGCGCTCGTTGGCCAGTGCCTCGCAGAAGTCGGCCACCCGGGGCGCCTTGCCCCAGACCCACAGCTGCGTCGGCACGCCGCCCGGGACGTTGTCCCAGACCCAGGCCACGAGCTTCTCCAGTCGCGTCATCCCTCTCCGTCCTCTCGATCCGCTTCCTCGACCGCGGTGATCTGCTGGCGCATCCGGACCCACTCGATCGGGTCCTCGGCCCGAAGCCGCTCCAGCTCCGCGGCCAGCTCCTGGCGGGTCACGTGGTCCCCTCGCGCTCGATCTCCATGCCGACCTCGATGGCCACCCGCAGCAGCGCCTCCAGCTCCGACGGGGTGACCTTCACCTGCGCGCTCTGCGGAGTGCCGTCGACGTTGACGAACCGGTGCGCTGGCATCCGCTCGCCGAACGCGTAGGCCAGCTCGCCCGCGGTGTCGGCCACCAGCTCGTTGATCTGCTCCTGCGTCGCGCTCACCGCCATGCCTCCTCGTCTGCACCGACGCGCTCGAACACCCGCCGGGCCAGCGCCTGCACATCGATCCCCACCGCGCCGTAATCGGCCAGGTAGGCCAGTAAGGCATGTGAGATCTGGTCGGCCGGTTCGGTCTCGATCTCGCGGCGCAGCCGGTTGGCCGGAGCCAGCGTGACCTCGCCCCAGCGCGCGGACGCAGCCGTGAAAGCGTCGACCAGGTCCGCGTACGGGCCGGTCTCGCCGGACTCGTCGCGGACGTACCAGCGGCTGCCCTCCTCGCAGATCACGTGCGTGTTGGCCTCGTTCGTCCAGAGCGCGCCGTAGAAGCCGGTCGGGTCCTCGGGAGTCTCGATCTTCTGCAGCTCGATCATGGCTCGATGTCCTCTCGTCTCGCTGTCAGTGTCCAGTGTACTGCAGATAGGACACTAGCGCAAGGACGGCGTTCAGCGGCGCGTCGGATTCCAGGAACGGAACGCTCACTGGATCTCCACGAAACGGACCTTGCCGAGGTGGATCAGCACACTCGGTGTGCCGTCCTCGCGGGCGATCGTGAACATCTGGCCCTCCGGCGAGTTCCACGCCTCTCCGATGCCGCGACGAATCTGACCGATCATGGCCTCTGGGAAGGTCACGCCGACGTCGCCGCCGCCGTCGAAGTGGAAGACGACGCGGCGCATTCCTGGCTTCGGAGGCTCCTGGATCGGCGCGGGCCCGCGGCGGATGCTCATCGGGCGGGGGCGCTCGCGGTCGGGGCTCATGACGCTGCCCTTCGGGTCGGGGTGGTGCCGACGACGGCGGGGAGGACCCCGAGCGCCTTGGCCAACTTCTCGCGCGTGGCCTTGCTCAGCGGTACGTCCTGGATCATGCCGAGCACGGTCCCGACCGCGTCATCGAGCGAGACCATCGGCTCGATGATGTCGATGTCGCGGAACTGCTCGGCGACCGTGCCGTCGGGCTCGACGACGAACACCGGGCCACGGTCGCCGAACTGCGCGTAGAGCTCCACGTCGGTCGCTCGGACCTCCCAGCTCATGACCACTTCTCTCCTCGGTCGGACGGGCTCTCGATGGGATCGGGGAAAGGCTGGCGGATGTCGCGACCGGGGAAGCAGGCCTCGCAGAGCTCGAGCCGGCGCGCATCCCCCGCCTTGCCGAACGTGCTCATGAACCCGGCGAGGTAGCCCTCCGCCCCGCAGGCCGCGGTCCAGTCGGTGAAGGCCACACCGTGCTGGTTGGCCCACTTCGAGAACGAGGTCACGCGGTGGCAGGGGTAGCCCGCGATCGGGGTCAGGGCGCTCACCGGGCACCGGCCTGGCGGCGGAACTGCCGCGCGCGGTCCATGTCGCGACCGGCGGCCATGTTCGCGGCGTACACGAAGATCTCCGGCACCAGGTCGCCCGCCGACTTCGCGGCATCGGAGAACATCCGGGCGCGCATCTCGTGCAGGTCGGCGAGCCTGGTGCAGCGCAGCCGCTCGGCCTTCGCCGGGCTCGACGGCATGACGATGGCCTCCGCAATCGCGATCGTCACCTGGTCCACGGTCTCCAGCTTCGTCGTCTCCATCGCCTCGTCCCTCCGTCGCTGTCCTCTGTACAGTACACCCTACAGTGCCGGGTCGCAAGAGGGGCCGCACCCGCTCCCCAGCGGCGCGGCCCCTCGCCGTGGCGGCCTACTTCTTCGGGCCCTGATGCTTCGCGTCGCGCTGACGTCCCGCGTCAGCCCTCGTCGGGACCGGTGGGTGCTTGTCCGCCAGCTTCTGGTTGTACGTCCGGGTGTCCTTGGCCATGGTCACCTCCCTCACGTGTCGCATCGATCCATCGCAGCTCGCGGGCCCAGCCGGTGTCGATCAGGATCTGCTCGGCCTCCCAGTCGAGATCGAGCAGCTCCCACCAACTGGGCCGGCGAGCATTCACCAGGGCACCGCAGAGACCATCACGACGGCACCCGCGCCGATGAGCAGGAACTGCAGGCAACCGGCGTGCTCGTTCTCCGACTTGGCCAGCGTGGCCAGCAGCGCGCCGATGATGACCATCAGCGCGCCGACGCAGAACGCGACCAGCCGGAAGATGTCGACGGTGATCATTCAGCCTCGAGCTCCTTGAGCACAGCCTTCGTGCCGACGTAGTCCTCGCCGGAGTGGAAGCCGTGCCACACCTTGTCCAGGGGCCAGTCAAAGTCGAGCGGCACCCTCTTGATCTCGCGTCCCATGATCTTGTTCAGTGTCCTCTCGGGGTGGGGCTCAGCTCTTGCGCTTCAGCTCGCGGTCCTGGTGGCGGGCGGCCATCTTCGCCTCCTCGGCCGCCTTCTTGCGTGCCTCTTCGATCATCTTCTCGGCCAGCGCGAGCTGCTCGTCGCCGATCTCGTCGTTCGCCACGGTGTCCTTTCGTTGGTGCTCCCGCCGAGCCGCGTGTGGGGAGACAGCGGCCCGGCGGGAAGCCTGGGTCAGACCTGGTCGTGCTCGGTGACCGCGCCGTCGGTGGCGGCCTCGATGACCTCCCACAACTGGGCGGGGGTCATGACGCCGGTCGAGTAGAAGACCTTCGCGGCCTCGTAGATGTCGAACCCGAGGAGCTCGGCTGCGACCGCGTGGACTTCACGACCGTCGACGAGGTCGGAGGCGTACGCCACCCCGTCGTACCCGTTGTTCCAGTGCAACTGCAGCCCCTCGTCCACGACGGTGTGGCCGGCGAGGCAGAACGTGGTCCTGCAGCCGGGCAGCTGCTGTGCGTAGGTGCCCATATAGAGGGTCTCGGGCTCGGCCTCGATCTGCTTCATGACCCGGCGGATCCGGGCGATGTCGTAGGGCATCTTCGGTGTCCTCTCGTCGGTGCTCATAACCTCGTTGTGGACAAAGGTACCGATTGCGCGTACATTCGTCAACTGTGAAGGCAAGAGACATCGGAGCGAACATCCGGAGGGAGCTGTTCCGGCAGGAGCAGACCGCCGTGTGGCTCGCGGAGCGACTGCAGTATCCCGGTGGCGCGCGAGCACTACGACGGCGGCTCCGGGGCGAGGTCGAGTTCACCGGCACCGAGCTGGTGGACGTGGCCCGCGTGCTGGGTGTCTCCGTCGACCACCTGACCCGAGAGGACGAGAAGTGAGCAAGCTCTACCGCAAGAAGCCGGTCGTGATCCAGGCCGTGCAGTTCCTGCCGAACGACGAGGTCGCGCTGAACGGGCTGCTGGCCTGGCTGGGCGAGCTGGGCGCGCACTACGCGCTCACCGACCCGATGGACACCTGGGAGCTGGAGATCCGCACCCTCGAGGACGGTCACGACGGGCGGGCCAAGCACGTGGCCAGCGCCGGTGACTGGATCATCCGCGGCGTGACCGGCGAGGTCTACGCCTGCAAGCCGGACATCTTCGAGGCCACGTACGAGAAGGTCGAGGACACGCAGTGATCAAGGACAAGACCGTGGCGGAGCCGGAGACCTTCGATCTCGTGCTGCCGGATGAGCCACCGGTGGGATCGGTGGTCATCGACCACTACGGCCGCGCGTGGCAGCGGCTGGCCGGGTCGCTCTTCGGCGCGCACTGGCACGTGACCGGGAAGCTGACCTCGTTCATCCCGGACCTGGCCGACGCGCCGCTGCTGCGCTGGGGCCACCTGCTCCTGCAGCGTGGCCCGGTGACGCTGGTCTTCACCCCCGAGAAGGGCGGGGCCTGATGCCGATGTACGAGCACCAGGGCGTGAAGGTGACGCTGGTCGTCGAGGTCGACGGTCACCGGCTCGCTTTCGAGCAGACCGGCAAGGCCACCGGCGCGCGCTACCACGGCGCCGACCCGCAGCACGGTTACGACGTCACCGACACGCTGGAGTACTGCATCCGGGATGCCGTCACCCAGGCTGCTGACCGCGTGGTTGGGCGAGCGCGAACGTTCCTGGCTCGCGCCTACCCGATCTGTACCGACAACCGAGAGGACACGAAGTGAAGAGGATCGCCGAGTTCTGGGGCGTGGCGCTGGTCGTCGCCCTGATGTTCATCGCCGGCTGCGCGAACATGCAGACCGAGGCCGACGAGCAGGGCCTGCGCTACAGCGGTGGGTGGCTGTTCGCCGAGGCCCCCGCGTTCATGGAATGCCAGGCCCCGTCACGTCAGAGCTATGGCGCCGACGCGGGCGACAACACCTACGTCTACCCGGCCGGCCAGCGCACCCTGAAGTTCTCGGCCGACCCCGGCAGCGACGCCCCTCCGATCACCGTCTCGGCCCCCTCGCCGGGTGGAGGTCAACCCATCGTGCTCACCGTGTCCGGGGTTGTGACCTTCACTCCGAACTTCGGCGACTGCGCGACGTTCCAGCAGTTCCACGAGCAGATCGGCCGCAAGTTCAGCGCGTGGACCCCGGAGGGCTGGACGAACTTGATCAGGACCTACATCAAGGACCCGACCGACCGCGCGGCCGACAACGAGGCGCTGCGGTTCGACTGGGTGACCCTGGCCAGCAACGCCGACGCGAAGGCCCAGTGGGAGCGCGCGGTGGCCGACACGCTGCCCTCGATGATCCGCCAGCTCGCGGGGGGCGACTACTTCATGATCAACGGCGTGCTGCTGCAGCGACCGGAGCTCCCCGCCGACGTCACCGCGGCGATCCAGCGCACCGAGGCCGCGCGCCAGGAGGCCCAGACCGCTGAGCAGGTGCGTCGGGCTGCCGAGACATTCCCCGGCGGGGTGGCGGCCTACCAGGCGTTCCAGCAGCAGCAGGCGATCAACGACGCGATCCGCAGCGGCAATGTCAAGGTGCTCCCCGTCCCGCAGGGCTCGCCGATCATCGTGAACCCGGGGGGCTGATCATGAGCAGCATGACGCTGGTGCTCCTCGCGCTGGCCCTCGCGATCGGGAGCATGATCATCAACACGGTGCAAGCCTACGTCGAGCGTCGGGCCATGAAGGTGTTCACCGAGGCACTGGAGCTGATGGTCCCGGTGATGGAGGACGTCCGCCGGATCGAACCTCACCTCGACGAGTCGGTGGAGCTGGCCATGATCCGGACGGCCGAGCTGCTGCCCACCGCGCGCCGGATGGCCAACGGCTACGTCACGCCGTTCGGCCTCTTCCCGCGCCGAAAGGGGAGCTGAGATGCACGGAGTCACCCCTGAGCCGCCACCCGGCTCCGAGCACTACCGCGAGGGCTGGCGAGACGGGTACGAGCAGAAGGGCCTGGACATGGCCGCGCTCGCCGAGGCGATGAACGTCCCGGCGGCGGGCTGGTCGGGCGCCTGGGCCGAGCTGACCGGCTACGTGGACGGCGCGCGCCTCGAAGGCGGGACCATCGACCCCGCCGCGCTGGCCGAGTACCTCGTCGAGCTGAAGCGCAAGGCGCTGGCCCCGGTCCGCGAGTGGATGCAGTCGGTCGTCGACGAGAGGCGGGAGAGCTGAGATGCGCGTACTGGCGATGGTCCTCATCGTGCTCGCGGTCATCGTCGTCCTCGTCGGTCTCGCCGCCTTGATCTGGGGCGGGCTGCGATCCTGGCGCACCCGGCGAGCACAGCGCACCGACCGAAGGGTGGCTTGGACGCCCTACTGCACGCCAGTCGGCACCCGCCTGGAGATCGGCGTGGAGCGGCGCACCGAGGACGATCGGGAGCTGGGCAAGGTCCACATGCACACCGTGCCGGCCTGGATCGAGCTGGAGGTGCTCGTCGCGATGAATGACGCCGAGCAGCGTGCGCGGCAGTACAACGAGGCGAAGGTGGGGATGTGATGGACGCGGACGAGATTTACGCCGAGGACGTGAACTGGCGGGCGACCGCAGGGGAGCTGCAGCGCGAGGTGACCCGGCTCGCGAACGAGCTGCGTCTACTGAAGGTGCGGTCGGAGTACACCGAACGGAACCACCAGCAGCTGTGCAAGGCGCTGGAGCCGCTGTGCCCGTGCGACTACAACCCGGAGACCACTGACGGGCCGCAGCAGGACTGCCCACTGCACGGTGACGGCATCACGTTCGTCGGTCAGCACCGAGCGCTACAGAGCGAGAACATCGAGCTACGTCGTGAGCTCGAAGCGCGTCGGGCCACCGTCACCACCGGCGGGCCGGGCGTGCCGTTCACCGAGACATGGGAGAACGGCCCGAACTCGCGCCCGCCGACCGCCCCGCCGGAGCCCGTGGTCGTGCAGCTGCCAACCCCCGACAAGGGGGCGACGAAATGCAACTGCGGCGGGGTCCTGAGCCACGCCGAGAACTGTCCGGAGTGGGTGCTGCCGCACTAGCTCGGCGCGTGACGAAGGCCCCGGGTCGCGAGATCCGGGGCCTTCGTCGTTGGTGCCCTACGGAGGGCTCCTGTCGCCAGCGGGGTCAGGCTATCGTCCGCACCCGGATCCGGGCGCCGGGGGTCTCGTCGAGCTCGGCCTCGCGCTTGCTGCCGACCCATCGCACCACCTGTGCGTCGTCGGCCCACACGATCGTGGTGAGCGAGTCCCACACCGCGCGCTCGAGCTTGTCCCCGTCGGGCTTGCGGGTGTGCGGGTCGGTGCGGCCCTTGGGCGCGGACTTGCGCCGAGGCATCACGAAGTCGATCTCCACGTGCACGGGCGCGGTGGTCGGACCCCGGTCCCACACCTGGCCGATCTCGTCCCGCACGTAGGCCTGCCACGCGCGCTGGTTCTTGCTGTTGGTCGGGATCGCCACCGCTCGGCCGGTCTTGTTGTGTCTGACCGCGATCAGGCTGCCCTTGGTGGTCGGGGTGCCCGGAACGAACACGTCCAGGTCCCAGGCCGGCTGTGTCGGCTCGGCGGGGGTCCACTCCGTGGGGCCGCACCCCAGATCCAGCGGCGTGGTCATGACGCCTTCCGTTCCGCGCGCTCGGCGCGTAGTCGTTGCCAGTGGTCGGTGAGCCGGGCTCGTTCGACCGCGTCGCGGTGACGGCGCTGTACCTCGCGCCAGCGCTGGCGGGCCACCACCTGATCAGCCGGGCAGGTGCAGCCGTAGCCGACCGGCCAGCTGCAACGCTCGCAGATCACGGCTCGATCATCTCCAGCCGCACCGACTCGGTGGTCTTGGTGAAGCGCTCGGCCAGCTCGGGCTCCTTGGCCTTGAGCGCCGTGGTGTCGATCCGGCGCGTGGTGACCGTGCGGACCCGCACCAGGAGCTGGCCGTCGACCGCGCCGAACTCGGCGTTGCGCTCGGCGACGTACCCGACGATCTCGTCGCGGGTCTCCTTGAGCCGCTCGGCGATGTCGCGCTCCATCTCCTTGAGCTTGCGGTAGCGCGCGACCCGGTCGGCGATCGGGTAGACGTCGACCGTCGCGGCGGTCTCCTCGGCGTTCTCGACGTTCTCCGGGGCATCCAGCTTGCCCAGCGTCATGACGGTTCCTTCCCGGGGCACAGGCCGTCGGCCTCGGCGCCCTTGAACTCGCAGAAGTAGCAGGCGCCGCCCGGGGTGGCCGGGACGCGCAGCGGGTGCACGCCCAGCTGCACGAACTCCTGCACCTGGCGCATGCGCTTGAGCGCGCGCAGCGCGGCGTCCAGGTCGAACGGCTCGGACCAGATATGCAGGTCGCTCAGGCGCTTGGACCGGCCGAAGAAGCCGATCCCGACCTTGTTGACCTTGTAACCGAGACGCAGATACCCGAGGCCGTAGCAGTGCGCCTGGGTGCGGTAGGTCTCGCTCGGGCCCTCGGTCGTGTACTTGCGGTACTGCGTCTCGCCGAGGATCTTCCAGTCCAACACCGTGCCGGTCGGCTCGTGGAAGCAGTCGCACGACCCACTCAGCCCGAAGCCGACGTCGACCCGGCGCTCCAGGTGCCACGGCGGCGCGGTGCCGGCCTGACGAGCGAGGTTGTTGGCGTGGGTGAAGGCGTCCGCCAGCCAGGCGTGCGTGGCCGTGCCGATGATCGAGGGCCACGGGTCGTGCAGGTCGCGAGAGCGCTCGACGGCCGGGGACATCTTGTAGGCCAGCTGGCGCGCGCACGGGGTGCCGACCTCGGAGGGGCCCACGGCGCGCTGCAGGTTGCGGGGGGCGTTGGTCGCGAAGTTGCGGATCGTGTGGATGATCTCGGCGCGCAACCCGGTCTGATCCGGGTGCTGCACCTGCTTGGGGGGCGGCAGGCTACCGAGCGCCATCGAGGTCCCCGATCTGAGTGGAGAGGGCGCCCAGCGCGTCGTAGAGCTCGTTCGACTGCAGCCGCACCGTGTGGCGCGGGGCCGGCGGCATCTCCACCCACGCCGACCGCACGTCGTCGGCCAGCCCGTACAGCCGACGCACCTCGGCGGCGAGCGCGGCCGTCACCGGGTCGCCTTCCATGGTGTTCGCGATCTGCAGCGCCCACCTCACGCTGATTCCGGCGGCCATCACGCGCTCCGGATCGGCGCGACCAGCTCGTCGAGCGCGCCCGCCTTCACCGCGGTGACGAACTCACGCAGCTCCGCGCCGGTGACGGCCACGTTGACGTGCCGGTTGATCGTGCTGTGGATCCGGAACCAGTCGGCGCCGATGGGCACGATCTCGACGAACGTGGGTTCGCTGTGGATCTTCATGTGTCCTCCCGGACGGAGGAGGCCCGGTAGCCGAGAGGGGACGCGGCTACCGGGCCTCTGGCTCACTTCAGGGCGGCGATCGCAGCCTCGAGGTCGGCATCGGACATCGCGGGCTGCGCGGGAGCGGCGTTCCCACCCGTATCCGAACCGCCCTGGGCGGCCAGTGCCGCCGCGAGCTGGGCCTGCAGCGCCTCAATCGCGGCGTTGCCGTTGGTGACCGGGTTGGTGACCTTCTGCGCGAGCGGCTGAGCCTGCACCGCCCGCGCACCACCCTGCAGCGCGGCCAGCGCGGCGGCCATCGGGTCGACGGTCGGCGCACCGGCGGTGGCGACCTGCTCGGCCTCGTGCTTCGCGCGCTCCTGGTCGACGCGGGTGGGGTACTTCGCATCCCAGGCGCCGGCCAACTGCAGCGCCGGGCCCTCCAGCGGGACGAGCACGTAGTAGGAGTTGCCCGCGGCCGAGCTTGTCGCCTGGATCATCACCGGGAGCCGAGTCGGCTCGGTCCCGTCGGTGGGCACGTGCTCCTTGATCGCGTCGACCATCGCCCCGCCACCCCAGATCACCGAGATGTGCACGGTGTCGGCCAGCAGGTCGACCACGTCGACGATCACGACGTCCTTGGGGTTGGGGAAGCGCTGGGTCGTGAAGTTGGCGCGGAACTCGCGCGGGACCACGATCAGCGGCTTGCCCGCGTTGACTCGCGGGTCGAACGAAGAGGCCTTGCCCTTCGCCTTGAGCGTGTAGGTGCCGAGTGCCATCTGGCCCTCTCCCGTCTCTTGTGGATCTCTCTCGCGTCTCTGTCACTCTGACCACAGTCTCTACGACTGCGACGTATGTATCTTACCACGGTTGTCACGCAGACGGTACCGTCACCTGCTGCATCACCCACGCTCCGAGGCCGTCCACATTGGTCTGGTACTGCCCGACGGTGATCACATCGGCGACGTAGCCCGCAGTGGCGTCATCCGGGATCTCGTGGTGTGGATCGACCCGGCGAGCGACCGCGCGAGCCGGTGCCCCGGGGGCGGACTCCTTGCGTCGCCACGAGGCGTTCGGGTCGATCAGGTTGACCGCGCCGGATTCATCGGCGGCGCGCTGAACGATCAGCCGATACGCGTCGTCCTCGCTGCGCAGCACGCCGGAGATCGTGTCCACCACGCCGGTCTTGGCCACCTGGATCACCGGCTGCCACGCAGTACCGCCGTCCGGGGCTGGCACCGCGACGGCGACCAGCAACGCGGCCACCTCGGCCTTCGAGGCCCGGAACAGGCTCGCCCCGTTGCCGGAATCGGCCCCGGAGTGCACCGGCAGCCACAGGTGCCCGGCGCCGGAGCGGAAGCACCAGCCGTGCCGCGCGGGGTGGCTCGGGCGGCGCGAGCGCGGCCCGCCGCGGACCTTGAGCCCCTGCACCTCACCAGGGGCCGGCGGCGTGTAGTGCTCGCCCTCCTCGCCGAACAGCTCCCCGCGCACCGTGCCGACGTAGCCGGTCACCATCGCGCGCGCGACCTCACCCTCGGGCTCCTCGCGTAGCGCGGTCAGGGCGTCGCGCATCCCGTCCTTGAGCACCTCGAGCCGGCCAAGGACCAGCCGCGCCGCGGCGACCTCCTCGGCCAGATGCGACTCGGTGGCCGAGAGCTCGTCGAGCGGCTGCTCCTGGGTGGCCTGCAGACCTCGGTCGACGGCCGTGGTGGTGTGGTCGAAGACCTGCGGGAGCAGCGGCTCGGCGCGCTGCACGAACTCGTCCAGGCCAGGCAGCTTCTTGACCAGTGCCTCGGCCGTGAGGCGCATCTGCTCGACGGCGCGCTCGGCGCGCTCCTGGGTGGTGCGGGCGTGGGCGACGTGCGCCGTGATCCGGTCCAGACGGCCTTGGCGGGCGCGCGCGGTGCGGTCGAGCAGCTCGACGAGGTTCTCGTCCCGGCTCGCGGTGAGCACCTCGTGGTCGGTCAGCGCCTCGATCCCGACCAGCGTGTGCCCGTCGGAGGCGCCCGCGACGTCGAGCACGATCGCGTGGTCCTTGCCCGGGGCCGGGCGCAGCGCGCGACCGATCGCCTGCCGGAAGAAGATGCGGCTCTTGGTGGGCCGGGCCAGCACCACCGTGTCGATCTCCGGGATGTCGAAGCCCTCGCCGATGATGCCCACGTTGGACAGCCAGCGGATCTCGTCGTTGCGGAAGGCTTTGATCACCTTGTCCCGCTCCGGGGTGGCCATCGTGCCGTCCACGTGCCCGCAACGCTCACCCATCGCGGTGACCCGCTCGGCCAGGTAGCGCGAGCTGGCCACGGTCGGTGCGAAGATCGCGCCCTTGCGCCCGGCGAGCTCGGTGGCGATCGCCTCGGCCACGATGTCGAACGCGCCGGAACGCTCCATCGCCGCGGCCAGGTCGGCCTCCCGGAAGTCGACCGCGCCCGAGCGCATCGAGGTGGGCACCTCCGACAGGTCCAGCCCGTCCACGATCAGGTGCCGCAATTGCGGCGGGACGAGGTAGCCCGCACCGGGCGCGCACTCCTTCTCGCCACCGGCGCCGTCGTCTGCGTGCGTGATCAACCACGAGATGTCGATTGAAGCGACGATCGCCTCGAAGATGTCGGAGAAGTCGCGGTGGTCCTCGCGGAACGGGGTCGCGGTCACCCCCAGCGTGCGAATGCCGGAGAACGCGCCCAGCGCGGTGAGCACGCGCTTGAACATGTCCGCGGCGAAGTGGTGCGCCTCGTCGCAGATGATCAGGCTGGGGTCCGGGAAGACGGCCATCGTCGAGCGCGAGGCCAGGGTCTGCACGGTGGACACCAGCACGTCGGCCCGGCGCCAGGTGGCCAGCGCCTTGGCGCGGCGCGTAGATCGTTCCGGACCCGGGGAGCCGATCACCGTCGCCACGCGGAGATCGGGGTTCGCCCGGGAGAAGTGCCCGGCGGCCTGGGTGACCAGCTCGCGGCGGTGCGCCAGCAGCACGACCGGCCCGGCGTCGCGGTGGTGGGACAGGTGCCGGCGCGCGACGTCGCCGAAGATCACGCTCTTCCCGGCCCCGGTGGCCGCGGAGATCGCGGGGCGCATCATCCCGGCGTCCCACGCGGAGAAGATCGCCTCGACGGTGCGCAGCTGGTAGGGCCGCAGGGTAGGTGCGGTCATCGGTCGACCGGCTGCCACTCGTGACCGTCCCAGCGCCAGATCCGACCCCTCCAGCGCCGGAGAGCTCCGTCGGATCGGATCACCGCGAAGTCGTGCGGTGGGATGTCGTGGGGCGGGCGTTCGTCATCGGGGGCCGTCATCGGCCGTCTCCTCCTGCAGAGGGTGGTCTCGTCTCACTGGTGCCAGTCGTGGCATTCGTCCACATGGTAGCATCTGACCGCAACGAGGCGCAAAGAGCGGACAAACTGGAGGTAGGATGCCCGTCATGGAGGCAGTCATGGAGCGGTGGATGGGCCGGAACGAGGCGGCGGCGTACCTCAAGGTCAGCGTTCGGACGTTCGACCGGCTGGTGCGCGAGGGCAAGGTCCACAAGTTCTCGGCGACGGGCCGGCGGCAGGCACTGTTCGACCGCCAGCAGCTCGACGCCTACGTGCAGAGCCAGAGGCAGAAGCCATGACCGAGCTGTCGCCCACCCAGGTCGCGCTGCGCGAGCTCACGATGCTCACGAAGTGCTATTGCGACGGAGAGCATCCGCGGCTGGGGCACAACTGCAGCTTCCGGCCCGACGTCCTGACGCTGGTGACCAACATCGGCAACGTGCTCAAGCTCTGCGATGAGCGCAGCGGGCTGTGGGACGACGGTCGCATCCCGGCCGAGGACGTCCGGCGCACGCTGCTGGGGCTGTCCACAGGAGACGGCGGCGCAACCGATGACCCGCCGTGGAGTAACGAGGAGGGGGAGGGGCCTTCCATGCCGGGATAGGCTCACCGACACCTCACGCCGCGACGCTCCCCAACGTCCCGCGGCGGGGGTGCTGCCGACCTCCAGACGTGAGACGGCCGGATCCGGGTGCTGGCAACACCTGGTCGGATCCGGCCGTCGACGCCTCAGCAGAAAGCGCAGGTACAGCATGTCATACCCCGACCCGTCGCACGACGAGGTCCCGCAACACGTCACTCCGTTCAGCCCTCTGGCTTCGGAGAAGTTCCGCCGCTCCGGTCTGGACGAGGACTTCGTTCGGTCCATGGGAGTGCGCCCGGTCCTGACCCCCGACGACCTCCCCGAGGGGATCCGGGGGGAGAACTACGCGCCCGTGCCGGGGGTGCTGTTCCCGTGGTCGGACGGCCCCGACTCGGAGAAGGTCTGGCAGTACCGACCCGACAAGCCGGTGGAGGAGGGGCTCAAGTACGTCTTCCCCAAGGGCCGCCACCAGCCGTTCGGACTGGTTCGCCCGGCCAGCCGGTACCCGCAGCGCATCGCGATCGTCGAGGGCACGTTGCAGAGCCTGGTCATGGCGCGCTACGCGCCGGATGACGTGGCGGTCTACGCCATCCCCGGCTGCTGGGGTTGGTCACACGAGGAGAAGCCGGCATCGGGCCTGGGCGTGGTCGACGGGTCGGACGTGTACGTCTTCCTGGACGCGGATGCCGGCACGAAGATCGACGTCTACACCGCGGGGGCCGAGCTGGAGAAGGCGTTGCGCGCACGCGGCGCGGCGGATGTCTGGTTCGCCCGGCTGCCGGTGCGCGGGTCCAACGGGGTCGACGACTTCCTCGGCTCGGTGGAACCGGAGGGGCGGGCGAAGGCGGTCGGCGCGCTGCTGGAAGGTGCGAAGCACAAGCCGGCCGACGCGAAGCCGAAGGGCAAGACGCGTCGGGGGAACGACCTGTTCCCGACCAACGACACCATCCTCGCCACCACCTGGGCCGACCAGAACCGCGACGTGTTCCGGTGGCTGGCCGACGACGAGGGGTGGATGCGGTTCCGGTTGGGTCGGTGGGAGGAGACCGGGCCGAGCGTGGTCGGCTCCTCGGTGGGCGTGTTCCTGGCCGGAGTCGCCGAGGCCTACCAGGCCGAGGGTGATGACGACGAGGTCAAGACGTTGCTCTCGCAGAGCAAGCTCGCCGCGGTGCGCGCACGGGCCAGCGCCTACGACGCGATCCACGTGCAGCGCGCCCAGCTCGACCGGCACCCGCGGCTGTGGAACGCAGGTAACGGGGTGATCGACCTCGAGTCCGGCGGGTTCTTCGAGCACGACCCGAACCTGATGATGACCACCGGTTCGGATGTGCCCTACCTGCCGGACGCGGCGTGCCCACGGTTCGACGAGTTCTTCGCCGACATCCTCCCCGACGAGGAGGTGCGCGCGTTCCTGCTGCGGCTGTTCGGCGTGGCGATGTTCGGCGAGGTGCGCGGGGACGCGCAGATCTTCCCGGTGCTCATCGGCGAGGGACGCAACGGCAAGGGCGCGCTCGTGCGGATCATGGAGAAGCTGTTCGGTCGGCACGCGGTGAAGGTGTCAGCCTCGGCGCTGCTGGAGCGCAAGTTCGAGGCGCACTCCCAGGAGGTGATCAAGCTCCGCGGGAAGCGCCTGGCGACGGCCGAGGAGACCTCGCAGAACGCCCGCTGGGACACCGCGCGGATCAAGAGCTGGACCGGCGGGGACACGCTGGTCGGCCGGTTCATGATGCAGAACGACGAGGAGTTCGTCCCGTCGCACACCCTGCTGATGTCGACCAACCACCGGCCGAACGTGTCGATGGACGAGTCGGCGTTCTGGATGCGCTACCGGGAGGTCCCCTTCACCGTCTCCGTCGAGGGGCGCGAGGACCCCACGCTCGAGCCGCACATCATCGGCCAGGAGCTGCCCGGGGTGCTCAACCGCCTGTTGGCTGGCGTCCGGGACTACCTGGATCGCGGGCTCGCGGCACCGGCCGCGGTGGTGGTGGCCACCGAGGAGGCCCGCGCCGAGACCAACCGCCTGGCGATCTTCGCCGAGGAGATGCTGGTCGTCACGAACGACGAGAACGACCGCGTCCTGCACGCCGACATGCGCGACCGCGCCGAGAAGTGGTGGTCACAGCACGTGAGGAACGAGCCGTTCCCGTCGGACCGCGGACGGGGCAAGTTCGTCCCGCTGCTGCGCTCCGCGCTCGGTCTCGTCGAGGGCGTCGTGGGCAACCCGCGGCCCATCGGGAAGGGCAGCGGGCAGCGCACCACGTGGGTCGGGGTGCGGTGGCTCGGGGACGGCGGAGGGGGCTCCAGGGGGTCTGCCCCATTGCTTCCGCTCAATAGGGCAGACCTGGCCCCGGCGGCCCCTGCACCGGCCGAAGGTCACGAGAAGGTCACGGAGGCGCCGGAGGGGGGTCTGCCCCATTCCGACGGGGGGTCTGCCCTAAAGTCTGCCCCATCAAATGATCTTGACGATGACAACATCGCAGGTCAAGAGGTGGTTTCTGAACGGTCTGCCCCATCTGCCCCAAGAAAGGTCCTTGTCTCGCATATAGGAAGAGATGAAGAGGGGTACTTGAACGGTTCAGAAGGTGATGTGTGTGTCGTAGGGGCGAGTACAGATAGGGCAATAGGGCAGACGGCCCCCCATGGGGCAGCCCCGGCGGCGCTCGGCGACCCCGTCGTCTTCGACCTGGAGACCGCCGACGCCGAGCACCTGTACGACCACCCGGACCCCCGCGGGTTCGTCAGGATCGCCGGTCGGACCACCCCTGACGGAGTGGTCGTCGACGCCGGTCCGGACGCCGTCATCGAGGCGGTGCTCTCGTCACGCCGCGTGATCGGGCACAACGTCGTGCACTTCGACCTGCCCGCGCTGGCTCGAGTCGACGGGAGGGTCGACGTGCTCACGATGACGCGCGATCGCCGCGTGCTCGACACCATGATCACCGAGTCGGTGCTGCACCCGATCCTGAACGACAAGTCGGCGGGCGCGGTCGCGAAGGCCGCGAAGTGGTTCAAGCTCGACGCGGTGTGCGAGCGTCGTGGCATCGGCGGGAAGGTCGACGAGATCGCTCGGCTGGCGAAGCTGCACGGCGGGTTCGATCAGATCCCGGTCGACGACCCGGACTACCGGACCTACGTCGCGGGGGACGTCGGAGCCGCCCGGATGCTCGCCGCCCTGCAGGCCTCCGAGATTGCCGCGCTTCCGCAGGCGCAGCAGGACTACCTCTGGCGCGAGCACCGTGTGCACGCGATCGCGGCGACCATGGGAGCGCAGGGCTTCCTCGTGGATCAGGAGCTGCTGCAGCGTCGGTTCTGGACCGGCTACAACCGCAAGAACGACCTGAGCCGCGCGCTGATCGCCCGCTACGGCATCCCGACCGTGAAGGCCGACGGCAAGCGCGCGGAGTCCCCAGCGGCCACCAAGGGCGGCAAGGAGGCCATCCTGGCCGCGTTCGCCTCGCTCGGGGTGGACGTCGACACGATGGAGCGCACGCCCAAGGGCGCGATCGCGTTCGGCAAGGTGCCGATGGAGAATCTCGCCGAGGCCTACGCCGAGCACGCATGCGCCGAGGAGATCACCGCGCTGGCCGAGCTGGTGGCCGACGTGAACGGGGTGCGCACCGTCTACGGCACGGCTCTGGAGGCGCTGCGGGCCGACGGCCGGGTGCACCCGGAGGTGGCGACCCTGCAGGCGTCCGGCCGGTGGTCGGTGCGCAAGCCGGGGCTGACCGTGTTCGGGAAGCGCAACGGGCGCCATGTTGAGCGTGCGGTCTTCCGGGCCGCGGAGGGCAACGCGCTGTTCGCGATCGACCTGTCCCAGATCGACGCGCGGGCGATCGCGGTGCACTCCCAAGATCACGACTACCTGGACCTGTTCCTGCCCGGCCGCGACGCGCACGAGATCGTGGCCCGGATGGTGTGGGGTGACGCGGTCTACGACTCCGACCGCAAGCGCTACCGGCAGGAGATCAAGGCGATCACCCACGGGCTCCCGTACGGCATGGGGGTGCCGAAGCTGGCCGCGCACGCGAAGGTGTCCGAGGAGCTCGCACGCCGGGTGGTCGACACGATGAACGAGCGCTTCCCCCGGCTGCAGGCTTGGAAGGACGAGGTCCGCGAGGAGGTGCGCGCCGGCAAGCCGCTGGACAACGGGTTCGGCCGGGTCATGCTCGCCGACCCGGATCGGGCTTACACCCAGGCGCCCGCGCTGATGGGCCAGGGCACCGCTCGAGACCTGATGATGGAGGCGTTGCTGCGGCTGCCCGACTTCGCCGTGCGGATGCTGCGCGCCCAGGTGCACGACGAGGCCGTGTTCGAGGTCCCGCTCGTGCTGGCCGACCAGATCGTCCCGAGGATCGAGCAGGCGTTCAACTTCGAGTGGGCGCCCCCCGGCGCCTCGCGTCCGGTGCAGATCGTGGCGGAGGCGGGCAAGCTGGGGGTCTCGTGGGCCGAGTGCTACTAGTGTTACCCTGATCATGTGGCACACGTGGTCGACGAGGGGCTCGGCAACTCCCGGCGGGTTCCGTGGGAGGACTACACCGACGGGCGGGTCTGGGAGCTGGTCGCGGGCGAGGACTACGACCAGGACGACGAGCACGCGCGCCGTGCCGCGAAGGCCTGGGCGTATCGCCGTGGAGCGGAGTTCCGTACCTCGGTACCCTCGCCCGGCCGGCTGCGCGTGCAGTTCGTTCCCCGCTGAAGTCGGGGGTTGCGGGGGGACGGCGTAGCGCGCTACAGTAGTTGCAATGCCGCAAGGCAGAATCGCCCGGGAGCTGGCCTCGCCCGGGACAGACGGAGCAGATGGCTGACGGTCGGGAACAGAGGGCCTCGTGGTGGGGGCCCGCGGGAACGACCGGGAGGAGCGGGTGCCAGGTCACGGCTCACCACCGTGGACGGTGCCCTCCTCCTCCGAACGCCCCGCTGGTGTAGCGGTAGCACGCCTGCCCCTCAAGCAGGTGGCACGGGTTCAACTCCCGTGCGGGGTACGAGGATGGGCCGGAGGAGCTCGGTTAACTGTTAATCCATGTGTCGCTGGTTCGAGTCCAGTCGGTGCTCCGTAGCCATTCGGACGCGCTGTAGCTCAGTTGGTAGAGCAATGGCCCGCAAGGGTATCCGGATCCGCAACACGCCCGACCCCTATAACTGGATATCGAAGGACGGGCCGATCGCCATCGGTTATCCGCTGCCAGGGCTTCGGCCCATTGTTCTGGGGTTCTAGCGGGCCCCGCCCGGTGGTGCAGCGCCACGCCCGTCCTCCAACTACATAACGAACGGGCCGGATGTCATCGGTTCTCGGCTGGAAGGCCCGAAAGGGCTTGCCGTTTCGATCACGGCGCCCGGTGTCAGCAACACGCCCGTTCGCCATAACTCGATATCGAAGGACGGGCCGGAGGGTAGTTCGGTTACCCCTTGAGGAGGGCGTAGTTCGGGTTCGAATCCCGGTCCCCGACCCAACGTGTCGGGGATGGTGTAACGGCAGCACGCGCAAACCCCGGACCCCACAACACGCCCGTCCTGTTCGCCTCGCTGGTCCAACGGATCACGACGCATCCCTACGGAGGATGAGATCCGGGTTCAACTCCTGGGCGGGGCACCAGGCCCCTGGGGGTGCGCCGGTGATGCCGAGCGTTACGCACTCGCCCGGCAGGTAGCCGCCCCAGGGGCCTGCTGATAACTCGATAATGAAGAGTGGGCCGGAGACGGTCGGTTATCCTCACTCGAAATGAGGGTCGCCCGGTTCGATTCCGGGGTCGCCTGGTTGGCAGTCCTTTTCCGGCAGTCACAACACGCCCATTCTGCTTACAACCGAATATCGAAGACGGGCCGGATGCGATCGGTTCTCCTCTAACAGATCCCCGGTCGCAACTAACACGCCCGTCTCCTACAACGAGAGGACGCTTTTCACCATGTCGAACGACCCGCTCACGCTCGTCTCCACGCGGCGCACGCCGCAGAGCGAGCCGGACCCCGCGGTCGCCGACCGGCAGAAGCGCAACGCCGCCGGTGGGTACGCGTTCAAGGCCTCCGACGAGGTCAGCATCCACCGCTTCCTGACGCTCGGCACGACCGGTGGCACGTACTACACCGGCGAGGCGGACCTCACCAAGGCCAACGCGGAGGTGGTCCTCGCGGCCGCCCGTGAGCGTGGCGAGTGGCTGGTCGAGCGCGTGGTCGAGGTGTCGGTCGCCGGTCGGGCCCCGAAGCAGAACCCCGGGATCTTCGCGCTCGCCGCGGTCGCCGGGGTGGGCGACGAGCCCGCCCGCAAGGCCGCGCTGGCCGCGCTCGGGCGGGTCTGCCGTACCGGCACGACGCTCTTCCTGTTCGCCCGCTACGTGGAGCAGTTCCGCGGGTGGGGGCGCGGGTTGCGGCGTGCGGTCGGCGCCTGGTACCTCGACCGCCCGGTCGACGACGTGGCCTACCAGGCCGTGAAGTACCGCCAGCGCGAGGGCTGGAGCCACCGCGATCTGCTGCGGCTGGCGCACCCGGAGCCGGATGCGGACGACGAGGCTCGGCGCGCGCTCTTCCGGTGGATCGTGGACGGCGAGCTGCGCGACGAAGCGCCGGTACTCGTGCACGCGTTCCACGAGGCGCAGACCGCCGACCGCGAGTCACTGGTCTCGCTCGTGGCCGACCACGCACTGAGCTGGGAGATGCTGCCGGACGCGTCCCGTACCCCCGAGGTGTGGCGCGCGCTGCTCATCAAGGGGATGCCGCTGGGTGCGTTGCTCCGGCAGCTTCCGACGCTGACCCGCCTCGGCGTGCTCGACGACACGGACATGCAGCTGACCGTTCGCCAGCAGCTCAGCGACCCGAAGAAGCTGCACAAGGCCCGGGTGCACCCGGTCAACGTGCTGGTGGCACAGAAGACCTACGCGTCCGGGCGCAGCATGCGGGGCGACTCGACCTGGACCCCGAAGCGCAAGATCATCGACGCCCTCGACGCCGCGTTCTACGCCGCGTACGGCGCGGTGGAGCCCGCGAACAAGCGGACGCTGATCGCTCTGGATGTGTCCGGGTCGATGGGGTCGCCAGTGTCCGGGATGCCGCTGAGCGTCCGGGAGGCGGCTGCGGCGATCTCGTTGGTCACCCTGGCCACCGAGCCCGCGTGCGACATCGTCGGGTTCACTGGTGGGGGGCTCTGGCGGCGAGCCAGTGCGTCGGTCGGTGAGGCGATCAGTGAGCTGACGATCTCGCCCCGGCAGCGGCTGGACGACGTGGTCCGCTACACGTCCAACCTGCCGTTCGGCTCGACCGACTGCGCGCTTCCGATGATCTGGGCCGAGCGGAACGGCCGGGACTACGACACCATCATCGTGATCACGGATAACGAGACGTGGGCGGGCAACACCCATCCCCACCAGGCGTTGGAGGCCTACCGGCGCAAGGTCGGGCACGACGTCCGGCAGATCGTGATCGGGATGACCGCCAACGACGTGTCGATCGCCGACCCGAACGACCCGCTCACGCTGGACGTTGCCGGCTTCGACTCGGCCGTGCCGAACCTCGTTGCCGACTTCTCCCGCGGGACGGTCTGAGCGAGGTCCATGATGGACGCGCGAGCGATGCGCGCCCGGGAGGAGCACCGGCTGGCCGGCGAGTCCGAGCGACTTGCCGGCCAGCACCGTGCGCAGCGAGACCACCTGATCCGCGAGCTGCGCGCCGAGGGGTGGAGCTACACCCGGATCTCGCACGCCGTGGGTTGCGGGTGGGAGCTCGTCCGCGCGGTGTGCAAGAACCGGGTCGGTCCCGGCACCCGCAGTCGACATCGGGAGGGCTGAGCCTGGGCACTGCGCGTCAACCCTGGGTCCAATCTGGGGAAGGGCGGTCATGATCCCGCCTGACTGGGGGAGCCGTACCTGCGCGCAGTGCCCTTCCCCCGGCTTCCGTGCTGTTCAGGCAGGTCACGGATATCATCTCGGCACGCGCCGGACGCTCCCCACGTTCCCCGGTGCGTGGAGGTGTGCTTGCCCGTGTCCACCGCGCTCGCAGAACCGCCCCGCACCACCCCTTCCGAGCATCGTTGCCTGCTCTGCCCGCCGCTGCGCCCGCGCCGTCCCGACGCCGGCTATCGCACCTGCAGCGGATGCCTCGACCGCGTCCGCGAGCGGCTCACCGAGGTGGGCGCCCGTTACGCCGTGCTCGACCCGCGCCCGGGGGCCCAGGGCGACGACGGAGGACCACGGCCACCCGGCTTCGGCTCCCGGTCCCCGGCTTCCGACCACGTGATCGCGGTGATGGACTGGCGCTCGAACCGGACCGCCCGCGTCTGGCGCGGTGTCGACGGCCGGATCCACCAGGAGTCCGATCGGCCGGCGCTGTCGGTGCTCGCAGAGCTGTTCACCCTCGCCCGACACGTCGCCGACGCGCGCGGCATGGATGGCCCGGCGCGCCTGACCGTCGCCGACATCGCCCGGTGGCTCGACGGTCAGCTGGACTGGGTGACCCGACAGAGCGGTGTGACCGCGTTCGATCGTGTGCTGCGCGAGCTCGTCTCCCAGCTGCGCCCACTGACCGGCGAGCCGCGCCCCAAGCGCGTCGGTCTGTGCCCGAACACCATCGACGAGGGTGAGACCACCCGGGAGTGCCGCACGCCGCTCTACGCGCCGCTCAAGGGCGACGAGATCCGGTGCTGGGCATGCGGTCGGCGGTGGCCGCGGGAGGAGTGGCTAAACCTCGGCCGCACGCTTCCGCCTCCGCCCCGGCGGCAGGTGGCCTCGTGAGCAGCGGCCTGGCGGTACCGCGCCCGGATGGCGGGTGGACGGTCTACCTGTTCGAGAACGGGTTGCTCGTCCGCGTGCTGGACGTGGACCCCTGAGCGCGCCCGTGGACGAGCGGACGCCGGTGTGGGTCACCTCCGACATGGCCGCGTACTGGCTACGGACGACCTACCACGTGGAGATCACAGCGGCGGCCGTCCGGAAGTGGGCCGAGCGCGGGTACCTGCGCAGGCGATACGACCTGTGGGAGGTCGTGGAGGTCGCCCGCGAGCGCGGCGTGATCCAGTAGGCTCGTGACGTAGAACGGCCCGGCGGTGCTGCGAACACCCCGGGCCCGGCCAGCTGAGTAGGAGCTGACATGTCCGACGATACGTGCTGCGCGCGCCTTCCGGAGGGTGAGACCTGCGGGAGAGCCCCGTTCGACGCGAGTCTGCCGTTCCCGCTGTGCACGAACCACCTGTTCGCCATCCAGCGGTGGGACTTCCGGGAGGCCGCCGAGCGCTTCCGCGAGCAGCACCCGCAGCCGGTGGTCGTTCGCCCTGATCGCTCGATCGTCTACTACGTCCGAGTGGGTGACCGGGTCAAGATCGGTACGACGGTCAAGACGGTTCGCCAGCGATTCCAGGGGCAGCTTCCGCCGGACGCACAGGTGCTCGCTACCGAGCCGGGTTCGTACGAGGTGGAGCGGCGCCGGCATCGGCAGTTCCGGCACCTGCAGGACGCGAACGAGTGGTTCCACGGTGGACCGGAGCTCTGGGAGCACATCGCACAGCTGCGCGAGGAGCACGGCACGCCCGATGACCTGGTGGAATAGCCCGCAACTTGACCATGTCTTCCGGGGCTGTCACACTCCCATCGCAGTCGGCAGAGGTGTCTCTACCGGCCGCGATACGCATGATCGTCACCACACAACGAACCCCGCCACCGTGCGAGTGGCGGGGTTCGCCTGCGTTCAGGCCGCGTAGGCCGGCGCCCGGCGCTCTTCCGGCAGCGTGCCGCCGAGGACCGCCCAGGCGTCACCGCGCTCGAGCGCGTCCGCCAGGCACAGCTCGCGGACCGGGCACTGAGCGCAGACCGCCTTGGCCTGTGCGGCCTGGCGCTCGTTGCCCTCGCCCTCCCAGACGTCGCCGACCGGGTAGAACAGCTCCGGGTCGACATCGCGGCAGGAGGCGCGCGCACGCCAGTCGATCATGGTCATAGTGCTCGCCCCCCTTCCGTGAGACGTCGTCGGAGGCCGCGGTGCGACTCCCGGAGTGGTGGAGCGCGGCCGTGGTGATCGCGCTCGTGGCCGCTGTCCCGATCTTCGTGATCATCTGGTTCTGGTCCTAGGCTTCCGGTGCCGTCCGGCCGCCCTTGATCTTGTAGTACGCCGACTTGTTCACGCCGACGCATCCGCGCATCTGCTCGTGACCCAGCCCGAGCTCGACCCCGCGGTCGATCGTCTTCCGGATCTTCCGGATGACCTGGTCGTAGTTGTGCCGCCCGGCCGAGGTCATGTAGCCCTTGCGGGCGACGATCTCGGCGCGTTCGGCGCCCAGCTCGGCGAGCTGCTCCAGCACGGTGGCCTGCCGGACGTTGGGTTGCTCGACCCGCTTCCCGTACTGCTTCGGCCAGCTCTTGCGGGTGCTGGTCGGTGTCCGTGTTTCCATACCTGCAAGTGTAGTACACCTGCAGGTGTGTCGTCTAGGGCTTCCGGGAGGTCGCTGTGGTGGTGCTGGGTCTGATCCTGCTCGTCCTCGGCCTGCTGCTGGGGATCTCGCTGCTGTACTACCTCGGCGCGATCCTGCTCGTGATCGGCGTGATCTTCTTCGCCCTGGGCGCTTCCGGGCGCCCGGTGGGCGGCAGGCAGTGGTACTGAGCTTCCGGTGATCCGCTGGCTCCGGCGCTTCCACCTGCTGATGATGTTCGTCTGGCTGGTGCTCGCCGTGCCGGGGATCATCTGGTGGAAAGAATCGATCTTGTTCGTAATCATCCTGTCGCTGTACGCCAACTTCGCCGGTGAGTTCTCCGCGTACCAGGCCAGCCGCGCCGAGGAGAAGCAGGACGAGGAGTAGGCCCGTGGGACGTCTGGACCGCAGCCCGCGTAAGAACTGGGTCGAGGAGCAGGGCGGCCTTCCGAAGTACATCGAACGGATCGCCGTACACCTGGTCGCCAAGGGCATGAGCCACTCGCACGCGATTGCCACCGCGATCAACGCAGCCAAGAAGATGTGCCGGACCGGTGACCTGAACTGGCCCGGTCTGCAGAACGTCAACCCCGGCTCACGGGCGGAGGCCTGCGCGGCTGTAGCCCGGTGGGAGGCGATGAAGGCCGCCGCCGGCAAGGGCAACGGCTGACACGACGAAGCCCCCTACCGGCTTCCGGTAGGGGGCCGTCGACTTCCGGCGGGTCAGCGTCGGCTGGGGAACGCCGAGCAGGCGTCGATCTCGTCGTCCGACACGATCGGCTGCGGCTCGCCACCCTCGAACACGTAGGCACCAGCCTCCCGGTAGAACCGCTCGGTGAGCTCCGGAGTGTCGGTCCAGCGATCGACCCGCTGCTTGCTCGGCAGGATGATGATCAGGTGGGTCATGGTCGCGTCCTCTCGTTCGCTGGTGATCAGTTGTCGTCGGGCAGTTCGTCGAACCCGATCCCGAGCTGAGCTGCGAGCTCACGGGCGAGTTCGTCGTCCCGCTCGGTGAGCGCTTCCTGTAGCTCGTCGATCATGACATCGTCTTCCGTCATGGCCGTGGGGCTGCCGTACCACCCGCGGATCGCGTTGCCGACCCGGGCGACCGGCACGATCTCTACGTGGCCCTCACGATCCAGGTCGTTGAGTTCGATCATCCTCATGGTCTTTCACCCTCTCGTTCACTGGTGTACTCAGGTTAGCGTACCTGCAGGTGGAGCGCAACCCCCCGGCTTCCCCGAGGGTCGCGCCCCCCGATGATCAAAGCGTGCGGTCGGCGCACTCTGTGCCGCAGAACAGGTGTGGGTCGCCGACGACCTCGATCGCCGCGGGCCGGCTGCAGCCCGGTCCATCGCAGGTCTCCGGCTCGGGGTCGGTGTAGGCGCGGTACTGGTAGGCGGGGGCGTCGACGTCCATCCCGACGTCCATCTCGGTGTCCTCTCGTCCGTCCTTGCTGATGGGGCGGATCAGGCCTTCCGGAGGTCCCGGGGGCTCACCACGATGTGGCCGCCCCGGTCCAGCCGGACGGTCACGAACCCCTGCTGGGTCAGCTCCACCGCCGTCCCGTACTCGGTGGCGTGCGCCCCGCCAGTGATGAACACGCGGGCCGTGGCTCCAGGGGTGTCGGTGGCGACGATCTCCATTGTGGTGTCCTCTCGCTGGGTGATGTACCTAGGTTAGCGCACCTGCAGGTGGAGCACAAGCCCCAACCTACAGGTGCCGGGCGATCAGACCCAGGGGTTGCGGACGATCTTGACCTTGCTGTCTGGTCGCACGGTGACCCAGCTCAGTCCGCCACCGGGTGACCAGACGGCCACCTTGACGTAGGCGCTGCGTCCGTCCTCGCCCTTGCGAGTGAGCGGGTTGGGGTAGGTCTCGTACTCCCGCCCGTTGAGCCGGAACGTGACGCCGCTACCCAGGTTGCGAACCAGGTCTCGCGCGTCGGTGGTCTCGTTCATCGTGGTGTCCTCTCGCTCGGGGATGCACCTAGGTTAGCGCACCTGCAGGTGGAGCGCAACCCCGACTTCCGGAGGGTCTCGACGTGCCGACCGGATGGAAGGGCAGCACGCGCCGGGCGACGCTGCCGCGCGAGTTCTTCCGCAACCGGGTCCGCGCGCTCCGGCGCGACGGGTACCGCTGCCAGCTCCGCTACCCGGACATCTGCACCGGCTCGGCGAACCAGGGTGACCACATCGGAGACCGACTCGACCACAGCGTTGAGAACCTCCGTGCGGCGTGCCCTGAGTGCCACCAGCACCGGAGTTCCCAACAGGGCGGCCAGGCGTACGCCGAAGCCGCCCAGCGCCGCGTACGGGCCCGCAAGCGGCCGCCCGAGCGCCATCCTGGGGCCCTGGGGTGAGCTTCCGGTGGCCGGTGGACCGGCTGCGGTTCAAAGACCCGATCCCTGCCGGGATGAACCCCTACGTCCTACGCGGCCTCGTTCCGTTGCTGCGCGGGTCCAACGAGGACCACGACGCGATCAGCGTTGGTGAGCCGTGTCCGGCGTGCGGCACGGCGGATGTCCTCGACGGGCGGCACCGCTGGATCGCGTCAGTGATCGCCGGCCGTCCGGACGTGCTCGCGAACGCCGAGGACCCCGCCACCTTCCGGTGACGAGGTCCTCTGGCTTCCGGTGGGTCAGTGCGTGCAGCCCCCCTGTCCGGTGCGGACCACGCTCGCGGCGTGCTGTTCGGCTGCGAGCTCGCGAGCTGCCTTGCGTTGAGCGTCCTGGTCGTTCGCCATGCTCGGTGTCCTCTCGATCCCGGTGGGTCAGTGTTGAGCCGGGCAATCTGGCGTGCAGTGGGCATCCGCGTCGACCCGACGGCCGTGCACGACGCCGCTTTCGAAATCGGAGAGTGTCGCGTCGGAGACACCAACCCACCCCTTCATGTCGCGCCCCTCTCGACGGTCACGGTCGGAGTTGCTGAGAACCGTGGTCCACCGGCGGTGCAGCTTGTCCATGGTCATGTCCTCTCGTGCGAGCTGCCTCATCAGCGCCGGGAGCTCAACTCCGGCGGACGGCCCGGAGGCCGTTTCGGCGAATCAGGCCAGGCGCCAGCCCCACACGCGACGGGTCGGGGTGGTGGTGAACACGACCTTGCGCCCGATCCAGGCATCCTGCCCACCGGTGCGGTTGTCGACTTCATAGCCGATCGCCGAGTCCGACTGAGTCACCAGGTCGCCAGCGTCCGTGTGCAGCATCCAGGTCGGGTTGCCGTTCACGCTGTTGCGCTTGCGGGTGGCCCCGTACAGGGTGGCGGTGATCTCGATCGACTTGCTGGCCATCGTGATGTCCTCTCGTCCGGCCGGTCCTCCCGGCCACTGGTACCAGGTTAGCGCACTTGCAAGTGGAGCCGCAACCCGCCACTTCAAGATATTTTTTGGGGACCGGCCGGCAATGAAAGGAAAATGATCATGAAGGTAAAGCTCGCGCGCCGGTGGGGTCCGCACCGGGCCTCTGACAAGCCGGTGGAGGTGTCCGACTCTCAGGGCGAGTGGCTCATCCGGAACGGCTACGCCGAGCCCGTTGGTGACGTCTCCGCGCCGGAGAAGGCCGACGCGCCAGTCAGCTCAGGCCGCACCTCCGCGGACCCGGCCGAGGACGGCGCCGACAACGCGAAGCGGCCCGCCAGGCGCCGGAGCAAGTCCGGATCCTGACGGGCCGCTGAGGGGCACTACTGGCTGCAGGGACCGGTGTGCCCGTAGTCGTCGGTGCACTCCAACGTCTCGCCGTCCTCGACGAACACCCTGCCGCACAGGTGGTAGGGCGTGCCGTGGAACGGGCCGCAGCCGCGCTCGTCCTGCTGTGACACCTGCCCCCGGATGCCGCTAGGGGTCGCCTCATCGAACCCGACCGCGATCTCGGCCGCGAGGTCACGGGCGAGCCCGCAGTCCTCGGCGATCAGGGCCGCCTGCAACTCGTCCACCTTCTCCAGGTCGGACGGGCGAACCTGATCATCTGCCGGGTACCACTGGCGAATGGTGGCGGCCACGTGGTCGACCGGGACCACGGCGTACACCTCGTTGTTGCCGTCCATCAGGTCGGTGAGTTCGATCATGCGGGTCATCGTGGTGTCCTCTCGTGGTGAGCTGCCTCATCAGGACCGGGGGCTCATGTCCGGTCGACGGGCCGGAGCCCGTTTCGGCGGTCAGTCCGTCAGGTAGACCTCTCGGTACCACCGGCGATCGACCTGTTCGGCAGCCTCCCGGCCGTAGAGCCGCGACACGATGCGGTAGGCAGCCTCACGGGGCTCGCCCACGTGCTCGTCCGTGAGACCCTGGATCATCTCTCGGTACTGGTCCAGGGTGATCGTGATGCTCATCGTGGTGTCCTCTCGTCTGGTCTGCCTCATCAGGACCGGGAGACCGTCCCCGGTCGACGGCGCACGGGGCGCCGTTTCGGCTCGTCAGTGACCAGCGTTGGCGTAGTAGACCGCGTGTTCCAGCGCGTGCCGGAGGTCACGGTCACGGGCGGCAGTGTTCAGGGAGTCTGACCGCCACACCTCCCACGTGTGCTGTGCGCGGGTGACCAGGAACGTGCCGTTCGGTCCTTTGGCGCAGTACTGCTGACGACCGAGCACATCGGTGTAGGTCTCGACGCCAACCGGCAGGGTGATCGTGTTCTCCACCTCGGTGTCCTCTCCGTTGCTCATGCGACTAGGTTAGTGCACCTACAGGTAGAGCGCAACCCCCCGATTTCTGGTCCTGAAACGACCGGAGGCGAGCTCGCGGCCCGCCTCCGGCACACGGTCACCCGTGGTTGGCTGCAGCGCGCTCACGTCGCCAGTAGACCCAGGTAGCGGCCTGAACCGCGGCCGGAGTCCAGGTCTGCCCGGTCTCGCGGCTGATGATCCGCGCCGCGCGCCGGTACAAGTCGGCGAGCTCGTCATAGGCGCCCTTGCGACCGAGGTACCGGCCGCGGGTCGCGTCGTCGGTGACCTGGTCACAGGCGACGTCGAACGCGTGCCGATCGATCACCACGGCGCGCGGGTCGGACGGGTCGACGATCGTCCGCCAGAACGCGCGGACCTTAGCTCCGGTGACAATGTCCTCCGGGTCGGCTCCGGCCAGCAGAGCCTGCGCCTTGCGGACGTTCGCGCCGAGCGTGCCGACCTTGCGACCGGCGTAGGCATCCTGCGCGAGCTTGACGTTCTGGGGCCACGACGTGCGAGGCGAGAGGACCGCGAGCACAGCGGCCGCGCGGGCCGGGTCGGCCGGGTCCAGTGCAGCCGCAACCTCGCGCGCCGTCGCGTACCAGCCGAGCCCGGCGACCCGGTCGTCGGTGGTGGTCTGGCGGAAGATCTTCGTGATGTTGCGGGTGCTCGGCGTGACGGTCATCAGGTGTCCTCTCGGGGGGAGCGTCTTTCTGACAGAGGTCACGTTACTCCACTTGCAGGTGGAACACAATCCAGGTCTTAAAGATCCTTACGAGCGGGCTGTGAGCGGCGCGCAGAGGTTCACCGCGAGCACCTCGTCACCACCCTCGCCGTTCAGCACGAGCATCTCGGCCGGGATCCACAGGCAGTCGACGTCGTCGCAGCTGATCACCCGGGTGTAGCCCGCTGCCCGCAGGGCGTTCCAGGTGGTGGTGTTTGTCTCGTCCTGCCAGAGCTTGACCCCGTCCACGCACACCCCGGCCGGAGTCATGACGCCGTGCCGCACGAAGCACTGCCCCTCAGGGTCGGCACGCAGGTCGTCTATCTGGCGGGTGTCCAGCAGGGCCGCCTCGTGGAACAGGCGGTGCGAGGCGAACCCGTCGTCGGCACGCAGTGCGGGTGCAGGGGTGGATGCGGGCAGGGCAGTAGCGGCCACGGCGTCCTGCCTGTCCATCCCGCCCCCCAGTGCCGTCATGCCCACACCGACCAGTGCCACTGCGATGAGGCACAGAGCCACACGGATGAGGACCAGTGCCTGTGCGCCGACCATGGCGATGAGGCGGGCTGCGATGCGTGTCATGTGGCGGACGTTAGTGCACCTGCAAGTGGAGCACAAGGCACGAGCCACGGACTGTGTGGTCAGCGTGCACACCGTGCAGGATGCGACGCGCACCACCTGCACACCAGCTCGCATCGAACGAGGTGCAGGTGCGAGGACAGGGAACGTGCAGCACGTGCACCTGTAGCACCTCGACCACATCAATGGCGAGGTGCACTCGAACAGCTCGCTTCGATGCCAGCGACCGGCGCGCGGTTGCGCCGGTCGATCCCTGGTCGGCACCGACTACGGAGGGTGGCGGGGGCCCCCGGCGGCGACCGAGGGGGAC
>Ga0196964_10000070_pt1 | contig 69592 bp, 110 predicted proteins | sample S1_10metaG_FD_148615 | JGI IMG/M metagenome (GOLD analysis project Ga0196964, IMG submission 148615) | Soil microbial communities from Anza Borrego desert, Southern California, United States - S1_10 | ecosystem: Environmental > Terrestrial > Soil > Desert | place: USA: California | collected...
CGGCGGAGAGCATCGACCCCCTCCTCGACCAGGACCCGGCGGACCCGGGCGAGAAGAGCGGCCAGGGCGTCGATCGCCTCCTCTCGGGAGAGGATCGGGCCCGACCCCACCCGATAGCCGAAGAGAGATGTCCTCTCGACAAACACGCCGCCAACGACGGCGGAGTCGTGCAGTACCAGGGAGACGAGGGTACGGACGAGCGCGGGACGGTTGCCGGGGGTGAGAACAGGTGCTAGGGTCTGCATGTCGGGACCTCCTTTCAGGTTCCGGCACAGACCCCCGAGACGGGTGCAAGACGCCTCGGGGGTCGCGGTTTAGAGCCGAGGGCGCCTTCGGCATCCCCGACCCTTGCGACTCTAACCAGCAGCCTTATTGTTGTCTACGTAAAAAGACATGAGCCACGATAATTACTCGAATTGCCCCGAAAAACACGAGGGCGTACCGTGGCCCATGCCCCGCGGTAGACCGAGAGCTGACGCCCCAAAGACGCGGATCCTGACCACCCGCGTGACCGACCAGGAGGGCGCGATCTTCGATCAACTCCTGGCGCAGCGCCGGCAGGTCCTAGGCGTGGCCGAGGACGAGTACACCGAGAGCCACTTCCTTCGCTGGCTCATCCGCGAGCGTGCGAAGGAGGCAGGGCTGGTGCAGGACGAGCCAGCGAAGTCGAAGGTGCGAAAGCGTCGCACCTCGACACCCCGCGCCTAGCGATCCCCCGCAGGTGTCCTGCCACGTCCAGTGGGTCGTCGACGATCGCTACGGTGACCCCATCTCGAGCAAGGACCAGGACGAGATCCTCTGGGTCGACGAGCAGCGTAGCGGACCAGGGGGCGGGGAGAGGGATGCGGGCGAGGATCGAGAGGGCCATGCCTGTCTATCGACGCGAGCCCGGGGAGAGTTGCGTGGATGGCGGTCGATTTTCGGGACCGTGGTCGAGCCGCACCGGCAGCCCCCGGAAGCCGTAGGCGTGGTACCCTCCTCGGCGTGAGCGACTCGAAGGGTAACGGGCACGATCCCCTGGCGGCGCAGATGGTGGCGGTCCTCGAGCGGATCGAGGGCGAGATCCGCGGCATGCGCAAGGATCTGACGCAGCGGATCGACCAGACGAACAAGGACCTCACTGAACTCCGGTCCGAGCTCGTCGCCTTCAAGGATGAGGTTCGTGGGGAGCTGACGGACATCCGCGGCGAGCTGCGCGAGATCCACCACGAGATCGCCGAGACCAACACGCGGGTGAGCCGCACGAACGAGGCGCTCACCGAGCTGCGCACCGATGTGCATGAACTACGCGGCGAGGTTCGGACGATGAGCGACTACGGCGCGCGCATCCTGCGGCTCGAGGATGCCGTCTTCAAGCGGACCGGCACGTAGTACCCAGGCCGGGATGGCGTGAGTAGCCGCCCACGGCTCATGGATTGCATGGGCCGAACGGGGCGGAAACCCGACGGCCGGCGAAGCCGCTGCATATGCATAAAAGCGCCGATTTTGGCTGGAATTTGCCCGATTTTACCTGAGGCAGCCCAGTTCCTGCAGGTCGTCGTCGGCCCGTGGGGCGGGGGGTCTTGGATGCCCAGCGCGGCGCGGGTGGTCCACAGACAACCGGGGCATTTTGACCGATCGACGCGAAGCCGTTTACCAAGGATAAATCCTCGGAATTGTTATCTTTTGACCGATCGATGCAGGGCGCACAGGTAAGGGCTATTACAGGCGATGGCTGCTTCGCCCTTAATGCGCCAGTGCCCTCCGTAGCGGGTAGCGGGCCCCTGGAGACGCCCCCCGGCCCGCTCGACGTGTGCTGCTACCTGCTGGTGATCAAATGCGCAGCGCAGTAGCACGCTGGCCTTGACTCGTGCCACCGTAGCGGTCATGACATCGTCCAAAGGAATTCAACCCACGGAAGTGAAAGGCCTGGCTTGACCCGAGCATCCCACCATCTCTTACCCGGCTAGGCACTGGACCTGGGTCAAGGGGATGTGTCGGCTTGTCTTGCTCGTGGCGGGAGAGGCGTGCTCCCGAGGGTTGGGAACACCCATGTTCATCGATGATTACGCCGATTTTCTGGAGGAGGCTCGTAGGAGCCTTCTCCCTGACGCTGTTCTCGTGTTCAAAGATTACGCTCTGATGCAGGCTACGCGGCATATTAATGCACTCCGCGCTCAGCCACTTGCTGCGCTTCGGTCGATGAGCATCGTCGACCACGCAAACCGCATGGCCACCCAAGCGAGAGCCGCGACCCTGAACCTCCGACAGGGGAGTATGGCCAAGGTCATCGTGGGGCCCGGGCTGGCCATCACGAAGGCAAAGACGGGGCTCCGCGTGCCTCTGATGCTCGAACGAGAAGAGCCAGAGGAGGAGCCGACGCGGGAACTCGTGGAGCCACGGCCGGCGCGTCTCGTCGTATCGGTGGAGTGTCCGACGTGCCGCCGTAGGCGACAGGTCCGGGTGCGAACCCGGGGACGGCGCGGCGGGAGAAGGTAGAGCTAGCGCGGATGCAGCCGCCGGTCCTTACCGCGACAACAGGGTCGTCGAGGTAGATGCCGACGCCTGGAAAGAGGGTTCGGCGCTGTAGAGCTGGAAGGCGCGCATCTGCTCGGCATAGCGATCGTAGAGCTGAAACATCGCCTCGATGCCGGTAGCGCGCGGCTCCATCTGGATGGCCTCCACCGTGTCGGGCGGTTCGCCTTGCTTCGGTTCTGACATGAGTCCCTCTTGATCATGAATCATACACCACAAGGACTCCGCATGCCAGCAATCTTCGTGACGGCGTATACGCCACCATCGCGGGCCATAAAGGCGCGAGCCCCCTCCGAGATCGGCTCGTCATAAACGAACGCCACGGGGTCTCCGTCGGACATCCTACGAACCACCCTGACACCAACAGCGGCCCCCGCTTTCAGCATCGAACCAGAGCCCCATTTTCATCATTCGCTGACACGCTGTGATCTCGCTCATGTGTACCTCACGACCCTGGAACATGGGGGGCGCAGTCCGCGAATTTGGTCAGTAACGCTCACACTTCATCCGGCGCCCGCTCGAACCCGTACTCTTGATCTTTTTGCATCAATATCTCGAACACCCCATGGGCATCGGCTGGCATGTTTTCCACGAACTGACTCACGAAGTTTCGCTGGCCATCGCCATCATACAATGGCATCGTCTCGCGCGATTCATCTTGCTTCGGTTTGGGCATGAGTCCCTCCTGCGATTCCCCGGCGAATACTAGCACAATTGCAGATCTGAGCCCAATGACCTCGTATGCTTACAAGCCAACCAGTGCCAGTGTCCCGGCGCGATTGGTATAAGCGAACCACCTACTGACCACGGGTCAGCTATCTGTCGGATCCTGATCCTATGATCAGCTACACGTGGCAGACGGGGCGGCGTAGCCTCGGACCGTGCGGTGGGAGCTACACGACGGGCGGGAGCAGGTCGGGCCGGTAGACGAGGAGCACGTGCTCCGAATGATCGGCGAGGGCCTACCAGAGGCGACCCTTGTCCGACCGGAGGGGAAAGAGAAGTGGAGGGGGATCCGAGCGCACGCGCCGTTTGCGCTGGCCCTGGAGCAGCGGACCGCGGCCAAGCCGGCGGCGCCTGCTCCTCCTGTCCAGGCGACCCCGGCCCCAACCCCAGCACCGTCGGGTGAGCGGGTTTTCCTCCAGAAGGCCGACGTCCTGATCACGTCCAGTCGCGCGGTTCTGCGCGGGACAACCTACGCGCTGGCCAACCTCACAAGCGTGCGGGTGTACATCGAGCCGCGCCCCATGAACTGGCTGCTCCTCGGAATCCTGCTCATGGCGCTGGGGCTCATGTGCTTCGTCGTGCTCGAGTGCACGATCATCGGCTGGATCGGTACACTCGGTGGATTCGGCCTCATTCTGGCCTATCTATGCACCCCGGTGAAGCACTGGGTACGGATCGGTACGGCTGGCGCTGAGACGAACGCCGTATGGTACCCTCGACCGGAGGAGGCGCAGACCGTTTCCGGGGCCTTGTCGCAGGCAATCGTGAGCCGCGGGTAGCAGTAGGATCTCGGAAGATCCACCTACCGCGATCGCACTCGCGGGGCGTAGTCGGGTATTGCGACCCGCGGGGCCCGGCCTTACCATCGCGCCCCATGCGAGCGGCGTGGATACTGGTAGGCGTTTTTTGCCTTGGCGGCTGTAGCGAATCCGGGGACGTGTTCTTTACTTCCGTCGGCTCCACCGGGAGTACCGGGAGCACCGGGACCGGGACCGCCTCGATATCCAGCGCGAGCTCCACCGGGGGCGGCGACGGAGGGGCGACGTCCAGTTCCGCGAGCACGGGGGGCGGTGGTGGTGGCGGTGGAGAGGGGGGCGAGGACGCGGGCACTGATGGGCCCTGCGTCCCGAATCCGGACCCGTGCGCCGCGAACCCGGCCGGCCACTGCGCGCCCCAGGATGACGGGTGCGGGACCACGGTCGCCTGCATGGACCAGTGTGGGATGGAGCTTGCGTGTGCAACGCTCACCTATACGTGCGTATGCTCGTTTGCTCCCGGCGGCGCCCCAAAGAGCATTTGCGCAATCGTCGGCGATGGCATGGGCGAGCCGTACTACTGCGGGCCCGATAACGGGAATCCGAACAAGCCGCCGGAGTGCGAGTTTAGCGGCAAGCAGGACCAGGGCGAGTGGATCTGGTGCTGCAACTTCGAACCTTAGCGGAAGCCGTACCGAGCCACGTTCGCCAGATCGCCGGGGTTCTCCCCCGTGGGCGTCGTGGGTGTCGCGTTCACGTAATACTTTAGTATCTCGATGATCGCGGATGTTAGAGGCTTCGCAGCCGTCAGCGGATTGTCCGCATCGGAGTTATTGTGCACTTGCCCCGTAGTCGCTGACGTCCGAACTCGATGCGTCTCGTAGACGCGCTGCATGTCGGCGATCAGCACCGTGGCCGTCGCCTCATCTCGAGCCTTGGCCGCTACGGGCCACGAGAACAGGTCGGGATTCAGGTGCCAGCCGCCGGTGCCCTGGATGTGGTCCACGTACTTATCGCGTATCCGGTTGAGCTCCTGGATGGCGGAGATTTTCATGCCCGCTCGACCGGCCGTGAGGTCGTTCACCGCATCGGCCATGGCATGCGCAACGACGCTGGCCAGGTGTCCGTTGAACCGATCCCGGAGTTCCACCGTCTTGCTTTGGATGTCCTCCCCCAGCGCGGATACAGCCACGCCCACCAGGGCCGCCACGGCAGCGAGCACCGTCGAGTCGAGCGACGCCATCCGCGCGATCGTGTCGGTTGGGTTCACCAGCGAGGCGGCGCGCACGGTGCTGTCGACCGCGATGACCTGGATATCGACCGAGTGCCCAAGCGCGGCCACCGTGAGCTTCTGTTTCGACCCCACGTAGACCGATCCGTCGACGAACTCCTCTACGATCCGGCGGTACTCGCCGAGTGGGTCCCCTTCGTAGCTCCCCGCCGCGGCGCGCTCTCGGATCACGGTAGCCCGCACACCGTAGACACCTGCGACGTCCGGCGTGAAGGTGGTGGCCCGAGGGCCGACCACGTACCCGCTCGCCGTGATCCCGAGCTCCGATAGCCGTGAGCCCGTGAACTGTGTGGGGACTACGATCCGACCACGCGTGTCCTTAATGGGCCCGACCTCGATCGCGCTTTGGTCCGGCACCGACGTGATCGCGAATTCTGCGATCCTGCCCGCGATGGCGCCCGTGATGTCCAGCGAGATGGTGTCGCCGGGAGAGACGGCGGTAGGAGACGTATTGATCGAGACAGCCATGGCTCACCAATTCAGCAGGCCGATCCCGTTCACGCGCATCGAGGCCCCAACGGCGTCGTAGGGGAGCGTGACCGAGAGGACGATCGATCCGTAGGCGAACCAGCGAGCTTTGAGCGTGTCCACGATCCCTGCGGGGGTCAGGTTCGCCGTGACCGAGGTGACGAGGGTGCTCGTCCAGTCCGAGCCGTTCGAGGCATGGGCATCGGTCACTGTCGAAGACACGGCCTCGAAGGTATCGTTGCCGTTCGAGAACGACGTCCAGGTAGCCGTGTTGATGGACGGACACTCGAAGTAATAGAGCGTGTACGTGGCGCGCGTGATGGGCGCTGCTCCTGTGGCCACGCCCGTCGTCACGATGTGCACGCTCGACGTCGGGTTCGTGACCGGGCTGTACGCTGCCGTCGGCGAGTTCTGGATGTACCTCGGCTTCGGTAGCTTGATGAACATCCGGCCACCGGAGGCGTTCAGCGAGCGCGTCTGGATGCGTGGAAAGGGCGTGCCGCCCGTGATGTCGGACCACGCATCGGGCGCAAGTGGATTGCCCGTGCAGGCGAGGAGTTCAGCCGGGATCGTCTGGACGATGGTCGGAGCAGCCACGTTAGAACCTGTGCGAAGTAACGGTGTAGCGACCGGTCACGGAGTAGACCCGGAATTGCGAGCCGCTGGTGGCGTCAAAGGGATTCTTCACGAGCACCCCGTAGCGGTAGGTCGCGATCTCGATCGTCGTCGACGCGTTGACCGTGAGCGTCTGCGCCACAACGTTGGTCAGGTAATTCCCCGCGGTATGGGTATCAGCAATGTCCACCGTCGAGATCGCGGCAGGCGAAGACGTGGAAGTCCACCGGACCACGGTGTAGGCGGGTAGATTCGAGGTACCGCCCGCGACTCCCTTCGTCTGGAGCGTGACCTGATCGAAGGTCGAGGCATCCGGCGGGCGCTCGATCTCGAGGATGAAGTACCCCGCCTGCGTCTCGGTGGTGGCGAAGCCAGGGCTGATGATTGAGCCCCGTGGGATGGTATCGCCGCCGATGGTCGCGGTGACATCCGAGTCGATGATCCGCGCCGATGGCTCGTTTCCAATGGGCCCAACGTATGGGATCACCATCGCCAGCACGAGCGGGTGCTCGATGACGACCGTGCGCGAGGAGAGCTTCAGCCAGGCGGCGCTCCCGGTGCCCGAGATCCGCAGGCCCGAGGTCCCTGCGATCGCGATCTCGCTCGTCGGCGTGTACGTTCCTCCGCCGCTGCCGTCGATTGCAAGCGATTGGTTCGTGTCGATCTGGTTGATCTGCGTCGCGGTGATGGTGTCGACATCATCCGTCCAGCCGGCTGGTTTCGCTCGTGTGAATGCCACAGATCACCCGCTCACAGGAACGTCTGACCGACAATCCCCTGGTTGACGATGAAGCCTGTCCCGACGCCGATCTGAAAGGTCATCCAGGCAGGGACCAGCGCGTCGAGCATCTGAAAGCAGCGGTTTCGCAGGCTGAGGAACGCGGTATCGCTCAGGCCCGACTTGCTCATCCGGACCCCGATGATGGCGCGATTGCTTGACCATTCGTATCCAGGTGGACCCGGGTTCATGCCGGGCCAGTACGTGATCTGGTTCGCTGCGCTCACGGACACGAGCCCGAGGAATTGGGCGTCGAGGAGTTCTGCGCAGGCGTCGTAGATGTCGCTGATGGCATTGCCGACGAGGCCGCGAAACTTGGCGGCAACACGTCGCCGTCGGTCCTGCACGGTGTCCGTCGGCGTCGGGCGCAGGTTGCACGCCTCTTCCCACGTGGTCAGCGTGTCGAGCATCTTGAGCGGTTTGAGGCTGTTTCTCAGCCGCCCATTGATGCGCCAGATCGCGGTGATGGCCACCGCGTCCGCGTATGCTTCCGCATACACCAGCGTGTCGGTCGTGACGTCCCACCCAGGAGCGAGGGCGTCGAGCATGGCGATGTGCTCAGCCTCGAGCGTGGAAAGCCCCCCGCCATAGCGCTTCGGGTAGGGATTCCGACCGAACTGCGGCATATCACATCGCCCAGACTACAACCGAGACGCTGCCACCCAAATCGGTAGCGACGCCGGCAGGGTCCACCACGTACGCAGTCACCACGTTGCTTGCAACGACGCACTGGACATGACCGAACTGCGACGCGTGCATTACCGCGCCCGCGGCGAAGGTGAACGTCCGTGTTTCCGAGACGCTCAGACTATCCGTGAACGATGCGGCCCACGTGATCTGATAGACGCCTGTCCCGGTCTTCGAGATCGTGGGGAGGTCCGCACCACCTGTGCCCGAGTGCGATCGTCCCGCAGAAGGTGTAACGGCAACGGGAGCGCCGGCAGCGCTGGTCGGGAATGCGACGATCGCCTTGATCGTCGTTCGAGACATCTGCGCCGTGTCTTCGTGGAGTCGATTGGCGTACGAGGAGCTTTGCTCGACGGTCGGGTCCTCGACCGGATACTGGTCGGAGAAGACGCCCCCGAAGCTGTCGATCGTGCGAGGTGTGGTCACGGCTTACGCCTTCCGGATCGCGAAGTGCCGCACTACCAGGATATTGGGCGGATCCGCGGTCGTGCTGGGCACAGAGGGGCTTGTGCGTGTGTTCGTGGTGCCCGTGTCGTAGGTGTTGGCGTACTCGAGATCCAGGATCTCGTCGTACTGCTCGATCACCGCACGGCGCTGCTGAATCGTGAGGTCCGTGGGGGCCTGCACGTCCGGGCCTGGTTGACGTCGACCCCGAGGAATGATGTCGACGTTCGTGGTCTTCTGGCCAGGGCCGAGTTCGGCAAATGCCTCCATCGCCGCTTCGGTGTAGCCGACGAGGTTGACAGCCCCGGCGCTCACGTAAGCATTCGTCGGCGTGAAGCCGAAGCCGTTCTGCACGCCGAAGGTCCACGCGCCTGCACCACCGCCGATAGGACCGACGATCGTGTATTCGCGCATCGTCTCTCCGGCATAGTCCCAAATCCCGATGTTGGCGCCGACCGTTGGAGCGGTCGTGGAGTTGACCGTCGCGATCCCGGTGCCCACGTTGTAGGCCGTGATCTTCGCGTTCTCCGCGGGCCAGGGGGCGGCATCGCGCCAGCCTCCGCCCGCTCCACCCGCATTCACTGGGAGCGGCAACGTCGCCTTGAGGATCACGTCCACGTACTGCGCCGTGACCGAGGTCAGATTGAGATCGTTCTGCCCCGGCATCTGCGCCAGGATGTAGGCGCGCACAGCGTTGATCGTGGTCGAGTTGAGCGTTCGATCGCCCCCCGCCTTCGTGATCGCGACGTCGTAGCTTGCAGGCCCACGGACCGCTGCATAGACATAGGCGGCTTCGACGCTGGACGTGCTCTCCTCGGCCCATCCGACGACCTGGCTCCAGTTCCCACCCACGGCGGGGAACGAGAGCCGGCGGATGAGCCGAGCGCGAAGTCGATCATCGTTGTCCTCGTCGGCACCGCCATCGAGGCCACCGACCTCCACCGTGCAGACCTGATTGAGCGCGCCGATGGAGGCCGAGTCCCAGGTGAGCTTCGTCCCCTCGTCCTGGTCGGTATCGAGTCCTGCATCGACGGCGATCAGCTCGACCGAGGCGCCATTCGCGTAGGTGCCCGCGGTGATGGTCTTGTACTTCTTCCCGTTCGGCGCCGTGGCGCGGAAGTCGGCGGGGATGGTCACCGTCGCGGTGGTGACGATCTTGACGGTCCCTGTGGCAGATGCTGCGGGGCGCCGAGTGACCCCAAAGATGCCCGCAAGCTCCTCGAGTGCGTCCTCGGTTGCGTCGAGAGGACTGGAGTCCTCCAGCGCGATCTTGTTGTTGGCGATCGCGATGGCGACACGGGCGGCGAACGCATCGGCTCGGATGTACGCATCGGACCCGGGCTCGACGTTGATCGTGAGTCCGCGCCGATTGCACAGTACGCGCAGCGTGCGCAGGATCGCGTCTCGTACCTCGCCGGGAGTCGGGTACGAGGAGTCGCCTACGGCGGGGAGAGCCATCAGAGTTCAACCGTCTGCTGTGTATTCGTCCGCAGGTTGGTGTACGTGATCCGCTTCTGGAGCAGACCGTAGCTCGGGTTCGTGAACTCGATTGCCTCGATGCGGATCGCGGGTGTCTTGCCCGAGGTCAGAACCGAGAGTGCAGCCTCGATGCGCTGGCGCGAAGTCTCATTGTCGCGGTCCGTGATGAACTTGAACTCCGTGTCCGCATAGGAGACCAGGAGCAGCACCCGCTGAGCAATATCGTCCATCCCCTCGAAGTTGCCGTCGCTGTCGAGCACGTAGCGCCGGGTCACGCCGTTGATCTCGCGCGATGAGTGCAGGATCTTCGGCTTCGGCTCCTCAGGCGGAAGGACCGCCTTACCAAAGGGGCCGAGCCCGTACGGGCCAGTGCCAAAGCCGCTCATACAATCGAGAGGAACTTGTCCGAGGCCGGGCGCGTCGTCGGGTTGCCAGCAGCCTGCGAGGTCTGGAGCCCGTCGCCGTCCGCGGTGTTTGGGATCTTTGCCTTCGCGTTCGTCGTCAGCTCCGTGACGAGCCAGGAGGCGAAGTCGTTGGCGGTCGCTGCAATCCCTTGCAGGATGGGCGCTGCCTCCGAGCCAGTCGGGAAGGGCTGGCCGAATACTGCCGTTTGCGTCTGCGCACGTGCCTTTAAGAGGGTGTAGAGCGCAGTGGCCGCGGAGCCGGCAGGGAGGGTCTCCGTGCCGTCGTCGGCCACCGCCACGGGCGTCGAAGAGAGGGCCATGTTAGTCGAGGGGGCAGAAGCCGATGTCGAGGCTCGGTAGCGCGATCGTCGGCAGCGTGAAGCCCGGTAGGGGGAAGCTGAACGAGAACGTCGGGAGCGAGATCGAGAACCCGAGGTCGATATCGAAGCTCAGCGACGGAAGGCTGATGCTCGGGAGCGTGAACCCGGGAAGCGGGAAGCTGAACGAGAACGTCGGCAAGCTCAGGCTGATCCCGAGGTCGATCTCAAACGAGAGGCTCAGCGTAGGGAGCGCGATCGTCGGCAGCGAGAAGCCTGGGATCGGCAGGCTGAACGAGGGCAGCGTGAACGAGCAGGCGCTCATGCTACGGCGCGATCGTTACGGACTTCGAGGCTATGCCCGCCATGCCGCTCACTCCGATCAGGGCCGAGGTGAGACCTGGAGGAGGCGGGACGCCCGCAATCAGCCCGAGCGTGACGGTCGAGCATGCGGCCACGAATTGCTGCCCCAGCACCTGCACGCCGTTCGAATCGATGACGATGGCGCCACCACCGCTCACCCCCAGGGTGATCTTGTCTTTCTCGATGGCGATCTGGGCGCCGCTGTTGAGGATCGTGATCTTACCCTTTGCCCCGGCCAGATCGACGATCATCGCCTTGTCCCCATCGGTCTCGTTGACCGTGTAGAGCGTGATCCCATTGTTCGCCTTCTTCAGGAAGAGACGAGCGTCGCAGTCGCTGAGGATCGCACGGTCGCCGGGCTTGAGCGCACCGGCCTTGCTCGCGAAGCGAACATCCCGCGAACAGATCGCGCGCTTCGAGTTGCCCGAGGAGAGATAGATGGCCTGCGCACAGCCAGCATCGTCGGGGTCGTTGGGGCAGGAGACGAAGCCATCCACGCCCCAGAGCGAACACTCCGCCCCGAAGCCGGTGCCGTCGCTGAGGTCCCCGAGATTGACCCGCACCTCACCGCTACTGACGCTCGACAGAAGCACGTCGGCCACGGATGCATCCACGCCTAGGAATGCCATGCTAGGATCCCGCGTACACGTACGCCCACTGAATCGCCTTGTCGCTTCGGCGCTGCACGTAGATCGCTGCGTGCTTGCAGATTAGGGCCAGGTTGTGGTCGGACACGTAGTCAGAGGAGTTCACGCCGGGGAGCAGGTTCGCGACCTGTCCGGTTACATCAAGGGTCACGGTCCCCGACTTGTTCGCGACCGCGGCGAGGGAGAGGTACTGGATCGCCGGGGTGTCGGTCCGCTGGCTCAGATACCAGTCATACTCATCGACACCGGCCACTGCATCGCTTGCCTGTGCGTTGCAGGTAATCGTGATCGGGAAGCTCTGAATGACCGGGATCGACAGCGAGGACGAGAACCCGGAGGCTCTCACACGTCCGACAGGCCATTCCTTGAAGCCGTCGTTGGCCGTAGCGGCTCCCACGTCGGCAAACGCCATGCGGAAGTCCTGGTAGCGCTGGAGGATCACTTCGGCGGGTCTCCAAGCACCAATGCGCCCTTGGGGATGAGCTTCAGGCGCGTCCTCTGGCCTCCGCGGGTGTCCTGCACGAGGACTCGCTCCAGGACCCACATGTCTTCGTGGAATCCGATCGCCGCGATGTCCACCGTCGCGATCGTGTCCACGGTCCACACGCGCCCCGTCTGCGCGATCCAGCCGTCGACCTCGCCGCTGATGACGAACGCCTTCGAGGCCGGTACACCCAACTCGAGCTTGGCCACGCTGACCGCACGCTCGTGGTCACGGCTCGACTTGTCCCGTACGAACTTGGGCTTGTAGATGGCTGCGCTGCTCGACTTGTAGGGCGGTCGGTCCGGGAAGAGTTCCGCCGAGGTCACGCGACCGATCGGTCGATTCGTCTGTGTCTGCGCCGCGGCATCGATCGGCTCTCCGCGCACGGTGCACTCGGAGAATTGGTCATCGTTGGTATCCTCGATCTCGATGTCCCCGATCAAATAGTCCCCCTGCCTCGGACCGCCGAAGCCGTCGACCAGTGTATAGGATGGGTCCTGGTCGTAGTCGGGTGCCTGGATCAGCAGTGTGCCTTCCGAGTCGGCGGTCATCCGGAGTTGCACGCCGAGCCTCGTGACGATCCGCTTGATGTAGTCGTACGCCGTCTCGCCTTCATGGACGTGGGCATCGCGGATCTTGAGCGCACTCGTGGTCAGTGACGGCTTGGGGCCTCCGATGGGGCGCCCCGAGATCGCGTCCACGTGCGCGCGCGAATCGGCCACGATCTTCGTGAACCCGAACGGGCGCAGGATGTCGAGGATTACCTGCTCAACCGGGGTGTCGGCCTGTTGCTTGATCGCGTAGTCTGGATTCGCGCTCGCCTGGTACGGCGTCACGAGCGGCGTATGGCCGTGGACCGCGAACCCAATCCCGTGCTGTCCGATCGTTGTCTGGACCGCCTGGATCAGGAAGCCGCCCTGGGAGACGCCGTTGATCAGGACGGTCACGAGCTCGCCCTTCTGGAGGCGACTATAGTATTCCTTGGCCTTGTCCCGCGTGGGGCGCGTCTCGAGCCGCAGATCCCCGAGCGGGTCGGTGTACGTGTCTCGGAGCGAGACCGCTTGCCACTGGTCGATCACGGTCCCGTCGCCGAAGTGGACCTCGACCTTTCCTCGATTCGCGAGCGTCACGCTACCTCCCGACGTAGTAGGTCAGCGTGGTGCCCCTGCGTACGATGGGCGACCGGAGCGCCTGGAGGTTCAGGCCCATGACCTCGCTCAAGGTGTTCCCGACGCTCCTCGCGAACGCTTCCAGCGTCGTGTCGACGCTGATCGTGGCCTGCGCTGTCGGTCGCGCCACGGTGGCCTCGAGTTGCGACCGAAGGTCAAGCGACGACGCGTACAGTGCATTCAGCGCATCGACGGCGGGGTAGTCGAGCGGGTCATCGCGCGTCCGAAAGATGTCGAGGATCGACTCGATGACCCCAAAGACCTTGTTGAACGCGCCCAGGATCGAAAGCTTGGCGCTGAAGATCGCGCCCTTGATCTGGTTGATCAGGTCGAAAAGGCTGCTCGTGCTCTCCCCGGTTGGGTACGGTACGCCGCGCGCGGCCATGGCCTTGTCCGCTGCACGCGCGAGCGTCACCACGTCGAGTTTCTGCGGGACGAGTCCTTGCGGTCCCGCGGGATCGTCCAGCGTCTCGACCCATGTAACATCGATGATGATGCCCGATCGGATCTCGGCGCGGACATCGAACTTGCCATTGAGGACCCGCGCACGCACCGGCCCGAGGAGCGGATGAACCAGATCCCCCGCAGAGCTGTCCAGCAGGGCATCGCGCCACTGATTCCAGAAGCCGGGGAAGACCGTCCCGTCGCCCGTGGTGTTGATAAAGAAGATCCGAGCCATGAACTGGAACGGCATCCGACCGGTGTTGTCGTGGATCGCCCCGTCGATGTACGGGATCCGGCGCTCCGCCTGCTCGTGCTGGAACTCGCAGCCAACTAGAGAGTAGTCTGGAGCATCGAGTCCGCGCCAGGTCAGGATCGGTAGCGCCGCAATAACGTTGGCGCCGGAGACGTTGGCCATGGGACTAACGACCGTTCACGGTGCTCGGCTGGTTCGCCGCTGCGAGTCTCTGGAGTGCACGCGTCGCATCCTCCGCGGCATTGGATAGACTGGCCATCTTGGAGTCTGCATCCATGGGAGCGCCGGTGCGGTTCTTCTCGTTGATCCTCTGCGCCGTGATCTGCTCCTGGAACTTGTGGCGCAACTCCCGTTGCTCCGACGTCTCATCGCCCATCAGGCCGTGCAAGTAGTCGTTGGAGACAATCGGGTCCGCCGGGTTCTTTGCGAGCTTGCTTGCAACGAACTTGGCCCTGAGTTCTGCGTCCTCGGCTGTAGGGTTCAGCGCCGCGTACTGCTGCGCAAAACCCTCCGGGGTCATATAGCTGAAGACATCGGCCGCTTCCCCGGTCGCCTTCTCCTTCTCGTTGAAGATGGTCGTCCGGAGATCGCGTAGTTCCTTCTGGCTGCTCCCGATCTTCTCCAGATCCTTGGCGCTGGCGGAGAACTCCGAAAGACCACGTGGAGCAAGGCGAGCATTGATGCGGTCGAGTTTCTTCTGCGCATCGGCTGCCTTTTCCGCGTGCGTCTTCTCCCGCTTGGTGATGAACCCGCTGTCCTTGAGGAATCCAGCGAACGCCGTAAGCGCCTCGACGGCGAGCCCCACGGCCTCGATAAACGGGTCCATGGCCGAGGTGTCCTCGGCTAGCTTCGTCGCGAGTTCCATGAGCGACGGCAGCACGTCCGCTGCAACCTTGGACTTGATGGACTCCCATGCGGCGTTCAGCCGACTGCTTGCGCTGCTCTGAGCTTGCGCCGCATCGTCGACAACGCCGGCCCAGGAAGCCGGAGCATTGATCGCGGCATCAAGTTGCTCTCGGAGTGCCCTGACACCGGCCGCGGTCTTCTGCTCCTCGGTAGCCTTCTGGTTCTCCTTGCCGTGTCGCTCGCGCGCCTCGTTGAACGTGGAGATCAGCGGGCTGACCGCGCGGATGCCCTCCTCGTCAAAGATCTTCTGGAGCGCCGGCAGGCTGCCCTTGTTCTTGGCGATCGCGTCCACCAGGATGTCGCGTACGTCGCGCGTCTTGCTCGTGGACCCCTTCTCGAAGACGTCGGCCCCTACGGCGCTGAGCTTTGCGGACTTTTTGATAAGCTGCCGGAACATGGCCTCTGTTGCCGTCGCGGCTTGCTCAGGCGATCCCGTAGCAGAGCGTGCGATCTGGGTGAGACCACCCAGGATCTTGAGCCCTTCAACGCCTTTATGGACACCGAATCTCGATGCAGCGGCACCGACACGTGCGAATTGAGACGCGGCGTCACGCAGCTCGAAGGCACCGGATTTTCCCTGAAAAGCAAGGGCCGCGAGCGCTTCGCGCATCTCCTCCAGACTCGTCACGTCGAATTTCTGAAAGATGTCTGCCGCAGCATTGCTAATGTCCTCGACCTTGGCTCCGGTCGCACTGGCCACGGTCGCGAACGTGGGTGAAAACCTGCGTGCGAGGTCGAGCCGTCCAGTCTTGGCCACGAATCCGGCGGCGCCCTCAGCAATGTCCGCCGCGGCAACACCGGGGTTCGCGATAGCCGCAGCCTCAAACTCTTTGCGCAGCGTCGTGGCATTAACGAATGCCTCACCGGCACCACGCGCGTTGATGCTGACGCGGTTCACCGCATCCTGGAGCTTCATTGAGTCGCGCGCGGCAAGCCCAATCGAGGCAAGGATCCCCCCGGTGCCAGCGAGCACTCCATGACCAGCGGCGCCCTTGATGTCGGAGAAGAGCCGTCCGATGCTCTTCTCTCGAGCAGCCCTTGTCTTGGCGGCGAGCCGAGCCGCAGCAGCCTCGCGCCGCTCCTCGAGCCGCTGCTGCTCGTTGAAGTGCCGCTGCTGGATCCGATAGACGAACCGGGACGCGCGCTCCTCCTCCCGGATCTTGGCGTCAGCCGCGCGCTTTGCCGCCCTGCTCTGCGCCTGCGCTTGGCGTTCAGCGGCTCGGCTAGCGGCTGTTGCAGCGCGCTCCTGATCGGCTGCTACGCGCTTCGCCAGGCGCTCCAGTTCCGAGACCGGACGCTTCGCCTCGCGCACGCCACGCGTTGCCGTCGATCGTGTCGCCGCGACCGTGGACGCGACCGAGGCTTCTACCGAGCGAGCGGACGCCTTCGCGGCGCGATCGATCGTCTTGAATGCGTCGGCGATCGAAGACGCGCCGGTGGCGACGAATTGGTAGCGGACAGTCGGCACGGGGGATTACAGGCTGTCGATCTGATCGCCGAGACCATCCACGTAGTATTCGAGTTCACGCTCGGCGTTCTCGATGGCGTCTTCCATCGCCGTGAGGCTCACGTGACGCTGCGATGTGCCGCCCTGCATGAGGTAGGACGCATGCGGAACGTCGATGGTGACCACGGTGTACGCATCACCGCCGAAAGACTGACTCTCGGCAAAGGTACGTGCCTGGGTTCTCCCGGTCCGATTCTGGTACAGGTGATTCTCGCGGCTGTACTTGGCAGCGTCTTTCCCGATCTTGTCGAGCGCTTGTGGAACTCCGCGGAGCAGCTTGGATGCAGTGGATGTCGCCTCCAGAACATCCGTGATGTCCACCGACACGGTGATCATGCTGGCTCAACCTTGTCTTCGGAAGCCGCCGCTTCCACGAGGAGACGAAGCTCGGAAACCTTCAGGCTCAGCAGGACGACCAACTGCGTGAGCACTTCCCGAGGGAAGGTGGCCATCATCGTCTCCGGGATCGAACTGCCGGCCGTCTTGGTGCACGCCTCGATGATCTGGTCGATGCGCTCGTCGTCGATGGTCTCGGGTGCTGGGCCCAGCTTTGCGCGCGCCTCGTTTGCAAGGTTGATCAGGACCCCGATGCGCTCGGTCTCGAGGTGCTGGCACATCCACTTGGGGCCAGGGAACGCGGGGTAGTTGGGGTTCGTGACGTCGCGACAGAACTCGAACGCGATGAAGGCCCCCTTGGTATCCTGGAGGATCTCCTCGTCCGACTTTACCTGCTCGATGTCCCCCGCCAACTCCTGTACGTACTTGTGCGCTCCAGCGAGCGCGCGGTCCTGCTCCAGCTTGGTCGGGATCCGGATCGCGATCTGCCGGATTGAATTGCCCCCGAGCCCCATGAACCCGGACACGTCGAAGACCATCGTCGGGCGCTCGCGTGCCTCGATGGCTCTGGCTAGCTCGCTCTTTCGTTCCTCGGGCTGCTGTTTGTTCACTGGGTGCTCTTTTTGGCAATGCGACCCGCCACGGCACACGCCGCCCTGTAGGCCATCCACTGGCCGTCGGTGAGGTCGCAGAGAGGGATTCCGAAGTACAGATCCGGGCGCTCTGCCGCGTGCCCGAGGCCCACCTCAATGCACCGCCCCAGCGACATGGTGATGGCGATGTTGGCGGGTGCGCCTGCGCCCTCTTCTAGGCGCTTCATCCAGGTGGTGAAGTGACTCCGGGCGTACGTAGGCGACACGCGGAGGAGGGCGTCTTCCACGGCCCTGGACAGGGCATCGAACTCCCGCGGCGCGAGCAGGAGCGGCTCGTCCGCAGAGCGGAATACGAGACCCTCCTCCGCGCACAGGGCGAGGTAGATCCGATGACTCCGAAGGCGCGAATAGCGGACCTCGAGAGACTCGAAGCTCTCTGCCGTATCGACGGCATCGGCCTCCTCGAGACCGCGGAGCCCGCGCACATGGAGCGGCCCGTGCTCGACTCCCGGGATCTCGTAGTTGACCGGCCACGTGGGGCGCGGCGTGCGGATCAGCAGCCGAAAGAGCCGCGCTGGAGCGACGTCAGCCGGCGGCTCGCCACGCATCACGGTCAGTCAAAGTTGCCCGGTCCGCCATGGAACTCGAAGGAGAACTCCACGGTCTTACCGACCCCCGAGGAGATCTTCGGCTTGCGGATGAAGCCTTCGCTGATCAGCGACTTCCCGGTCGCGGCGCTCTGGAACTTCATCTCTACGATCTCCGAGTCGTTGGCCTTCTGAAAGGCGTCGAACTCGAAGCCGCTGGACGGCACTACGTTGGTCAGGTTGGCCATCACCTTCTTAGGGCTCGGGGTCTGCCCGGCGAAGCCCTTGGCAACGGTCATGACGTCTTGATCGTCGCTCTCGAGGGTGAGTTCGACCTGTTGGTTCTCCGAGAGGAGCGCGCCATTCGCGAACACGAAAAATTGATCGTACAGCGTGACCGACGCCATGGGAGGACCTCACTGCGCCGCGCTGACGTCGCGCAGCGTGAATTCGGCCTTGTTGTTGTGCTCGACCGCGACGAGATCGACCTGGACGCTGATACCGCCGGTGATCTTCCGCGCGACGATCGAGTTCTTTTGCTGGGTCACCGTACTGGGATCCAGAATGGGCCCCAGGTACGTTCCACCGACCGGCGCAGCGCTCGTGAGGTCGTCGATCACCGAGGCGACAAGCCCACGAACCGAGCTCGGGTACGTCGTCTTCGGGAGCGGCTTCTGCCCCTGAGGAGGATCCGCGGCGAGGAAGGGTTGACGCTGGGCGGCGTACTTCGCCTGGATCTGCTCCCAGGCAAAGTCGATCGCGCTCGGGATATGCCCCTCGCGAACCCGGTAGTCGTTGGTAGTCGTTCCAGGCACGAGGCTCTTGCTCGTGACCTGACGAACGATGAACGGAGCGCCGAGCGTGGTGAACGAGATCGGGCAGATCCCGTTGTTGAGGGCGTTCCGGATCTCGGTCGTGGTCGGCACGTCGTTCTTATCGTTCGGCGGAGGAACGAAGAAGGGTGTCGAGTCGCCGTTCGCGTAGCCGGTGAGATTCGCGCTGGGATGCAGGATCTGCTGCTGGCGCATCACCGCGGTGCAGTGCGCTGCGAGCATGCCGGGGGTCCAGTCGTTATTTTCTTGCCACCAGAAGAAGGCGCGCGAGCTGTTGGCCGCCGAAGAGGTTGCGACCGCGATGGCCTGGGAGTTGGTACCGACCAAACCGAAGCACACAAGCTGGCTCCTGCCATTGATCGGCAGAGCTTGTGTGGTGATGTTCGTGATGTGCTCGCCGATCCCGTTGTCGGTCGCTGTCACGGCGCCCGTCGCGTGCTTCGGGCTGATCTGGTAGTAGAACGTGCCCGCAGTCACAGCCGCAGCGAAGGCGTTCGTGAAGTCGTCGGTGCCGCTGCCATTGGTGACCGAGCCCTTGGTGCAGGTCGAGCCGACGCTCTTGCGGTAGGTGACACGCAGACGGTTCAGGACCAGATTACCGCGGTCCCCCGTATTGGCGCAGGTGACGTCGACGATCTTGGCATCGCCGCCATTGACGGCCGCCGTGAACGGCCAGGTGCCCTGCTCGGCGTTGTTGATGGTCGAAACGAGGTTCGTGGCCTGTGTCTCAGGTGAGTCACCGGATGCGACAGCAAACGAGGCTGTGAATCCACCCCACTTGACATCGACCGTCGTCGTGTCCGTGGCTGCTGTCGCGAAGGTGAACTGCACCGTGCCCGCTGATCCGCCACCGGGCTCCGCCACCGCGATCGCGTAGATGGTCGCATTCTGATCGACCATCGTATAGGTCCGGTATTGCTGGTAGATCTCGGAGCGAGCCCCGAAACGATCCTTGCAGTCCTGATCGCTCTGGATCGGGTCTCCGATCGTGGTGGCGGTTTCGCTGCCCGCGCTGGTCTTGTTCCCATAGATCAAGACGTAGCGTTCGCCACCTGCACCGAGGGACTCGCCTGCGCCGAGGATGATCTCCCGGCGGATACTCGGGGTCGGATCGTTGGGATCGACGCCTGTGAGAGGCATGGGCTATCCCTCCGCGTGCGCAAGAGCCCTGGAGGCCTCTGCGTGGTTGATGGCGATGGTCTCTCCCAGGATCTCGAGCTCGCCTTTCGAGGCGGCGCTCCGGAGGTCCTGGTGATCCGTCACGATCTCGACCGTCGGCTCGAAGAGGTCGACGTAGTTGGCATTCTTCGGCGGATCGACCTTGCGCTTCTGGCCGATGTGACGATGGCGATCATCGATGTGGGGATTCGGCACGAGCGTGCCGACCTTCCCCCGCACCTTTAGGTATCGAGGCATGGGTGTTTCCGCAGCGCCGCGAAGGGGCGACGCAAAAGGGTCAGAGCATCAGATGGGAGGCGCGGTGCAGCCAGTTCGTCCCGTCGAAGTAGCCGACGAACCGCGCGCGCTGGGAGACAGGCATCGTGCAGAGCGTGCCAGCACCAGGACCACCGTTAACGATCGCGTAGGTGTAGGCACCCACGTCGAGCCGTACAACCTCGATCCAATCTCCGTTGACGGCACCGGTAGTACCGAGGGTGAGTTGTGCGTTTCCGGTGAGCGTGCTGGCGGGGAGTACGCGGTAGCGATTTCCGCTGACGTAGATCGTGGCATTTCCGGCAGCGAGATCAGCGCCCTTGTCGGGTCGACGCTGCCGAATCCATGTGCCCGGCGTGCCGCCCGTGTGCTCGAGGACGTTGATGTGGTCGACCGTCTCCGCGGAGCCCGGCACCCATCGGAAGACCTCGGGTAGGTCAAGCGGTATGGCGTAGTGCTCGACGCCTGGACCTTGGGCGCTCTCGATAGTGGCGATCGAGGGGAAGATGGTCGCGGCTCGACGCGGGTAGGTCACAGGTCCTCGGAGCCGTCCGGCGCAGGCAGGTAGCCCTGGAGGTAGTCCGCAGCGTTGAAGAGATCGCCGGTCTCCTCCGTGCGAACCGTCACGAGGATGTCGGTCGCCACATCCTGCTCCTCGAACGTGTCGAGCCGTATGGGCTCTAGGACTCTCACGGATGCTCGTAGACACGGATGCCCGGATTGGACCCCGTACGATGAGCCGGTCCGTGGCCGTGAAACGCCGTCGCGGCCCGTGGTACTGGCAGCACTGCGCACTCCAGCTTGCACGATCTCGCTCAGGAGCCCCTCGTCTCCACCTAGATATTCTAGTTTGATAAGGTCCAAGACCTGGGCGATACCAAGACCGTTCTGATAACTCGGGTGGCCCATGCGAGAGACGGACCTTGCGAGCGCAGCATCGACGGACGTAATCAGACCCGAGTACGTGCGCACCTCGTCAATGGAGACGATCCGATCGTACACATAGAGCAGGGTGAAGTTTCGCTGGCGAGCATCGCGAGTCGTGGTCCACTCGACGAACTCCGATCGACCTTCCTGCCACAAGAACAGTGCGGGCAGATTATGTGCAGCGATGACCGATGCCGGATTGAACGCATATCGATTTCCGGTCGGACATGCGTCGGCGACTGGGCGCTTGGTCATCGTTGCCAACTTTGCGTCCAGTGCCCACTTGATCCAGAACCCGAAGTAGTCGAGGAGCCCCGTAGTTGTAGGATCAGGGAATGCCGCGTCCGCCAAGCCGGCGGGGACCGGCAGCGCCAGATCCGCAACAGTGCTCGCGGGGTTGGGCATGACTCAGATCCGGATCGTGCTTGCGTCTTCGTCGCGAAAAGTTGTCGGGGACTCACGACGCCTGCCCAGCCCTCGTATCGCAGCCCATCGCGCAACCTCGGCATCCGTCAGGATGGCCGCGTCGCGGCCATAGAAGGCACGGAGGTCGGGTGCGTAATGGGCACGGATCTCGTTTACATTCATCGCTCAGAATCCTGCACCATTGTCAGTCCCGTCTGCACTTGGGATCGAGAGTCGAGGTCCGGTATCAAGCACGACCCCACCCACGTTCTTGGGGGCCGTGGTTGGGTTTGGCTGATCCGGAAGCTTCTGGATCGCTGCCTGGATCCGAAGCATCAGCTTGTCAGCACGATCCGCGCGATCCTTGGCTGCGAGTTCAAGCTTGAATTCGCGCATATAGTCCGGGTTGCGCTCATAGGAGTAGGCAACCGCGTACTCAAGAGCCGCATGCTTGACCAATTCGTCGACGGATTGGGCAAGGGGCATCCCGTAGAAGCCGATCAGGAAGCTGCGCACCATGGCCTCTGCGCGAGCGATCACTGCGGCCACGGCAGTTGTGCTCACAACACGAGTATTCGTGTCGTCGAACAGCGCCAGCATCGTTTCTGGCGACAGCGCGTTCTCGAGGTCCGTCTGGGAGATGTACGTGCCCACGATCGTATCCGCGTCCGAGAGTCGTGGCGCATCAACTCGAGCTGAAGCGTCACGACCCTCCTACGATTACTGGATCGCGCCCTTGATGTAGCCGCCGACGTTCTGGCTGATGAACTGCTCGGCGTCGTTGTGGGTGACGATGATTACCTGCGAGCCGCGGGGGCCCTTGAAGGGATTGAAGAAGGCCCGCACCGTCCAGCCGTTGGTGACGGTGCCGCCGAACTCCGTCGGAAGGCTGTTGCCCCCAGCACCGTTCCAGCGGAAGGTCTTCATGGTGGCGATATCCATCTCCGAGACATCCTGAGGAGGACGACGCCAGAGGATGACGTCGTTGGCCCAGACATAGGGATAGGCGCCGGTTGAGGGGTTCTTGGCGCGAACCTCGCAGACGTGGACGCGAGGGATGTTGAGGAAGGCTGCGAAGGCAGCGCGCTGATCGGGGGTCGGGAGCCCCTGCACGGCCTGCTTGAAGCCGGTGAACTTCTGCACCGCGGCGTTGCGGGTGAAGGCGTTCCAGGTGATGAGGTCCATCCCCATGTCCGTGATGGGCATCAGGGCCGCTTCCTGGAGCATCTGGATATCCTTGATGGGATCGCTGCTCGAGCCGCCGTTCCACTTGAGGGTGGAATCACCCGAGAGGTCGCGGAGGTGCGTGCTCGTGAAGTTCGTCGCGCTGAACGACATGTTCTTCACGCGGACTTCCCGGTTCAGCATCAGCTTGTCCTTGACCATGCGCATCGCCGTGAACTGGATGTTCAGCGGCGCGTCCTGGTTCGAAAGGACCTCAGTCGGGATGAAGCTCCCAAGGCTGTAGCCGAGGGTGCTGTACCGAGTATTGCTCATCTTGACGCTCACCATGGGCACGTCGGCACCAGGAGCGACAACGGTGTTGTCCACCGTGGCGAGCGCATTGTCTGGATCGAACTGGTAGTAGTAGTTCGATGCGTGGTTGACCATCACGGGCGGCGCCACGGCATCGGCCATGAACTCGGCCGGAGCGTAGCCGTTGATGTAGTTCGAGAGCGCGGCGTCGATGTGCACATCGGAGACGCCGAGATCCATTTTTACGAGCTGACCGGAAGCGTCGGTCAGCGTGACCGTATTGTTGTGCAGGTCGACCTGCCCGCCGGTGTAGCCGTAGCCGGGCGCGATCGGAATCACGTGTCCATCCATGATCAGAATTCCTTTGGTTCGGCGCTCGGCCGATCAGGCATTGGCGGCATGAGCGATGAGGACCGGCACGGGCTCACCGTCCGAAGCGGTGGCGAGGGCGAGTCCGATCTGACGAGTCGCTGCGCCGCAGGTCTTGACCCATCCGAGCTTGGCCGTGGTGTCGGAGGCCTGGAGGAGTTGGCCGTAGGTCACGGCGCCATTGGCCTTGACGGAGCAGACACCGGCCACGCGGACACGGCCGACTCCGCCGGCTTTGATGGTCTCAACGGTGATGCCGAGGGTACCCGCGACTCCACCGGAGGCCGTGGGCAGGACGACGCCACCCGGCTCCTTGGTGGGCGGCACGTTGGAGCCGTCCACGAGGACGACGAGGTTCGCGGCGATGTCCGAGGCGCCGTAGTTTTTGAACGTAAGATCGATGTTCGGGATGCTCCCGAATTCGGTCGCAGGCATCTTGCAATCTCCTGTGAGGGGTCGATTGGCCGTCACCCCTCACGGGGTTTGGCGGAGAACGGACTCATCCCTTCGCCGTCGCGTCGAGAGCGGGCGTTGGGACGAGACAGGTAGTCGTGGAGGAGCGCGCCGCTTACTGCGTGCGGAGCGAGCCCTTCGCGGTGACGAAAGCGAGGTTGAGCGCCTGCTCCCTCGAGATCCCGCGCTCCTTCTGGAGGCGATCCGCGAGCGTGAGCATCTCGATGTGGCTCATCGCCTGGCCGCCGAGGGCGCCGGGGGCATCCACTGCCACGGGTTGCTGGCGCATCGTGGTGGCGCCTTGATGGGCCGCCGCACCGCCCATGAGCGCCGTGGCGCCCTGGGTCTGCGCCGGGATGCCCTGGCGCTGCGTGGCGACATTGCGAAGGAGGTGCTGCTGGGACGGCGGGACGGGCGGGTAGAGTTCGTCAAAGGTCGCGCGGTCCGCCTTGAGCAGGATCCGCATCGCCTTCTTCTCCGCGTCTCCGAGCTTCTTGACGTCCTTGTACGTCTCGAAGGCGGTGTTCACGCGCTCCTCGACGGCCTGGTCGTCACGCCTCGCGATCTCATCACGGAGGGTCTTGACCTCGGCCTCGGCCGTTGCTGCGCGCTGCTCGGCCAGGGCGACCTTGCTCTCAGCGTCCTTGAGCTTCAGCGACAACGCAGCGCTCTGCTCTTCGAGCTTCCTGTTGGCATCGGTCAGGGTCGTGACCTTTGCATTGGCCTCGCCGAGCTTCACTGCGATCTCGGCGCCGTTCTCGGCGGTATCTGACATGGGATGATACTCCTGTTCATGGCGCTCGAGCGCCTGTTCGATCATCTCCTCGACAGCATCGAGGATGTCGCCGATGGTCGACGTGACGGGCAGCGACATGCATGCCCGCAGATCGGCGCAGTAGGGTTTTAGGTCGACCACCTGGCCGTCCGTCTCGGCCATCAGGTCTTCGGTCGCGCATTCCGCCATGGAGCGAAGACGCGCGACCATGCACTTCATGTCGGCGTACTCCGCGAGTTCGCCCATGCGGAGCGCAGCGCGGAGACGTGCTTTCATGTCGCCTGGAGGGGCGGTCTTGTGGATCATGGTATCTCCGAGTGCGGCGGTGGTAGTTGCCGGCGAGGAGGCTTGGGTGTCTTTGGCGGCAAGCGGCACCATGCCGTCGAGAAAGGGCTTGTTCGTGAGGCCGCCGCTGGTCATGCGGGCCCCGATCGGTTTGGCTGTCACTCGGTCCTTGGCGCCGAAGCGGATGGCCGGAGAGAAGTAGCGGTACTTCTTCTGCCGAATGTAGGTCCGAGCCGGCTCGAGCCATTCCACGAGCCCCCAGAGACCTGCGGCGCCACGGTTCTCGAGCCGTAGGATCCAGCCCTGCGCCGGAGCGCCCTCGGTTGGAATGCTCCCCTCGGCCGGCTCGGACTCGGAGGCGTGCTCGAAGTCGATCGGAATACGTCGGTTCTCGGTGGCGTCGAAGTTCCGGACGATCTCATCGAAGATCGCTGGGGTCAGCTCGAAGGGGCCAGCAGGATGCCCCCTGAACGTCCCGACCTTGGCCACCTGGATCCAGACGAGATGGCTCGCGGCATCGCTGGCCCGGAGGCTCGCTGCTTCCGCGCGGAGAGCTGTCGCCTTGTCGGCATCGCCCGTGGTCTCGGCCTCGCTCGCCTGCACCTCCAACGCGGCAACCCGCTCGGGGTCGAGGCTCTCGGTGATAGTCTCATCGAGCTCGATGCTAGGCAGCCGAACGTCCACGCCATCGGAGCCGTGCATCACCTCGACCCGATGCCCCCCACCGGGGATCAGATCGAACCGCATGTGAAGCCGCCCGCGCCGGAGAGGAGCAGCGCTGTTCTTCGACTCCTCGTGCTGGATACCGAAACGACGGTACGCCTTCAGGATGTTGCCCCTAATGCGCTCGTAGGTAGCGCGAGGAAGGGAGGCTTTCTGCTGCTCGAGCCTCGCCATGGCATTGCGCGCATGGGAGGCATCGTGAACCGGGTAGGCCCGCTTCTCCGGCCAGGCGAAGGCGTTCTGGGGCAGCGCCTTGCGCTTCTTCGTGGAGAGCGGTTTCATGGTCTTTGGCGGAGCCATGGCGGCTTTCTTGGGGCGTACAGCGGCCACCGGCGCATCGACGTGGACGTCGCCGGGGCCGAGGTTGAACGCGGGCACGGACTACGCCCGGTTCTTGATCACGTAGTCGACGGTGCTGGTCTCGTTCCCGGTCGATGTGATCGTGAACGAGCCGTCCCCCTGGCCCGCCGTAAGGGTCCCGAACGAGAGATCGCCGGTCGTGCCGGCCGGAGCTCGACGGGTGAGGATCACCGTGGAGCGGGTGGCGTGCAGAATCCACAGATTGGAGATCGCTGCCGTGCCGGGAGTGCCCGAGAGCGCCGCGGAGGTGCCCCAGTATTCGCGCGGGTAGAAGGCAGGCGACGTGGTGGCGACGGTGATCGCTCCAGCCACGGTGGCGACCCAGACGGTACCCGCGAAGGTGGTGCCCTCGTTAACGAGAACCTCGGTGCCCGCCGCGAGCACCGCAGCAGCCGCCCAGTCCGATGCGCGAGTGAGCGGGGCATTGCCACCGCTTACGGCACCGACGGTGTAGATCCCATCTTGAGCGCCGGTCGTCTGGTGAGCCAGGAGGATCCGATCGCCTTCCACGAACGTGAGACCGTCGTGGGTGGCGACTGCGAACGAGTTCAGATCGGCCACGTTCGACTGGACGACGCCGCGGACCGAGCGAATCGCGCCGGCCTGCGCCGGGAGCGCGTGGACGTGATCGCTGCGCGCTAGCGAAGTGGCCGAGCCCTCTGCGTTCGCGTAGGCTACGGTGGTTGCTGCGGCCGTCGTGATGTCGTGCTTGTGGTCGGCACGAGCAAACGTAGTGGCCGCACCCGCAGAGGCAGCAGCCTTCGTCACGTTCGCCGGGGCCGCAGGTGCGGGCACAGCGTGCACGTGGTCACTGCGTGCGAGCGAGGTGGCCGAGCCTTCCGCGGCGGCATCGCCGATCGCGATCGTCCCCGCCACTGCCGTGGAGATATCGTGCTTGTGATCGCTACGGGCCAGTGTCAGCGACGTGCCGACAGCAGCAGCAGCTTTCGTGACGTCGGCGGGCGCCGTGGTGGCAAGACCTCGATGCTGCACGAACGTCAGTGTCGTGGTGTTCAGCGTGATCGCGCTGTCGACGTCGAGGATCCACTGCGTATCCGCATTGACGGAACCGCGCTCCACATAGACGATCATCTCCGGCGTCACCTCGGCGCTGGAGTCGGCGTCGGTGGCGCGCGTGAGAACCCACGGCGTGGACCCAGAGCCGAGGTTGGTCGCGGTATAGATACCGTTGTCCGCGCCGGTGCTCTGGTTCTTCACCAGGATGCGATCGCTAGCGACCACGGTGTAACCATCGATCGCGCCGAGGGCGCCATTGCCGGTCGCGGTCAGCACGTTGCCAGACCGCGTAGCGTTGAGGTTCGCGGTCGTGGCGCAGACGACGGAGTTCTTGAAGTCCTGAGCGCCGATCGAGGCCTGGAGCGCCTCGATATCGACAACCGCAGCATCGCGAACCGACTTCAGGGTGGCGGCGATCTCGGGCGGGTAGTTGCCGATACGCTGGGTATCGACGGCAGCAATCGTGGAAGCCATTGCTTATTCCTCGTGGGAATCGGTGGTCGGTTGTATGGGGAGAGCCGGCGACCGAGGAGGCGCGCCGTTCACGGGGTCGGACTGGGGTGTCACGATCGGTGCCGACGAATCGGCAGAGGACTTGGCGGCGGACATCAAGAGTTCACGGAGGAACTGGGCAGCGCGCTCTCGCGAAAGGGCAGCCACCGCGTTCTTGACAGTCGGTGTGAGGGTGATCCCAAGATGGGCCGCAAGCGCTTGAATGCCTTCCGCCACAGAGTCAGCAGTCTCTTTGGGCGGGTCGAGCATCCCGATCTCAACCGGCTTGATGGGGGCCAGTCGGCGCGCGCCCTCCTCCGTGAGGTCAGCCAGTTTCTGGCCCAACTTGTCGGCGAGCCACTGAGCATCGGGGCCCGCGCCGAGGGCGGCCATCTTTGCTGCGCGCTCGAGGATCTGCTCCGGAGAGACCTGCTCGACGTGGATCTTGACCCCGGGGCAGAGTCGCTCTTCGCCGGGGCAATTCAGGTGGACGATCCACCAGACCAGATCCTCTTTGAGGGCTTGCGCCAGGATCGAGGCGTCGTAGCGAGCGTTCCGGAGATCGCCCTCCTGGTGCACCTGCCCAAGGGATCGAGCGCCCTTTTCTCCAGCGTCGGTAGTGAGAGTGCCACCGCGCACCGCTTTGGAGACCTGATCGTCACAGAGCTTGACCAGGGTGAGTTGGTTGATGCTGCTACGACCACCGCCGCTCCCGCCGACCGCGGGACCCTGGAGTTCGACTCGGACGCTGGAGGGGAGTGCGGCACTCGCGAGGCCGCCTATCCCGAGTCCTTTCAGCGCAGCGTCAAGTGCGGTCCTATCGCTTTCGCCAGCATCGCGATCCTTCCCATCGGGGCCCTTGGTGTTGTAGTAGCCGAGCGCCCACGGCTTCGCGAAGCGCTCGACGTATTGGGTCGCGCCTCGCACAGCCATCTGCTTGATGGCCATGTAGTAGTCGACCTGGCGGCCAACCCCCTCACGGGTCGGATAGTCGCCTCGGTACGAGGGCCCGTCCCCGAAGATCAGGAACTTGCCCGGGTAGTCTTTGACTCGAAGACCGTAGAGACCCTCGGTTGGAAAGGCGACGGGAGCGAAGGGCAGAACGGCTCCCTGATCCCAGACGTGGAGATCCCACGCATTCTGATCCGGGTAGTTGAGCCGCCGGCTGTGGATCATCTCCAGGCCGGAGATCCACCATCCATCGTTCCGGCGATCCCACTGGATCTCCGCCGCTGTCAGCCCGTAGTAGATGCCCCAGAGGAGCGCGAAGAGCGCCTGCGACAGCGCGGGGATGGCTTGGATGCGCTGCTCGACCAGCGAGCGGATCTCTTTGGCGCGATCCTTCTCAGCATCGTTCGCATCCTCGGGAAGCTCGGCTGCCGTAATCTCGACAGAGCCTCCAGAGACCGCCAGGATCCGTTGGGCCAAGACCGCATAGGCGTGCGGGTCTTTCTCCAGCAGCTCATTGAGGACATCGACGTACTGCTGTCGATAGCCTTGCTGGCAGAGTCGCCGAACCGAGGCGAGGTACTGGAAGGTGAGATTCGACCCGAGAAGGATCGGCCAGCGATCGATCTGGGGCCACGGCGCAACCGTGCGCTCGAGGTCATGAGTCCCATCGCGTTCCTTGCCGGGGATGCCAGAATTCGCGGGGAGGAAGCGACCGGCAAAGAGATGGCCGATTCGCTCCCCGGCCACCGAGTAGAGCTCGGCGAAGGTGGAACGTAGATTGTCGAAGAGGGCCATGGCGGAGGGCCCTGGGCCCTATCGGCACAATCGAATCAGCGGCGCCTGCGACCGTTCTGCGCGTTCAGCGGCACACCCGTGGCCTGTGTCGAGGTCGAAGAGAGTGCAGCCGGACCCTCGACCCTCTTGGAGAGCCCGCATTCCTCCGCGGCTCTCAGCACAAGTTCATCGGCATCCAGACCCCGGATCTGTTCGATGTCCACATCCCAGGCTCGTCCCTGAGCCGCGAAGTGGAGCGAGGGGACCATGCTGTAGTAGGCGCCCTTGTAATGACCCGCAGCGGGGTAGACCTCGGCGTCTGTGCCCGCGACCTCGCCCCATAGCCGAGTGACCTGTTCCAGTGTCCACCGAGGCAGACGGAGCGCCGAGGCTGCTTCGGCGACAAGCTCGGTAGCACTCCGCTCCTGCCAGCCATTGGAGGCAATCCAGGCGTGTGCCGTCGATCCCCAAGGGTCGGGCGCCATCAGACTCAGCGAATCCTCACTGGCATCTGCTCGGTGCAGGGCAATCGCTGCCGACCCAGCGCGCTCTTTCCAGAGGAGCTCGACCTCGGAAACCACGGAGGCGCGGCGCGTCTTCGCGGCTGCCACGAAGAGGGAGGCATAGCCGACCGAGAGACCCATCGCGCGCATCCGAAGACTCGACGGGTCGTAGACGACCTCGGCATGGACCTCGGCGGTCGTGAGGCGGGTGCGCACCGCCTGGATCAGGCTCGGCATGCAGCCGTCCGTCGGCTCGATCAGCAGGAAGCCGATTGCCTCCGGGTCTCGCCCGCGCCCCTGCGCCGCCCGCTCAGGAAGACGCATCAAGACCCGATCCACCTCGGCTGGGTCCACGGGCGCGGAGACGGCAGACGCAGAGCGCCTGGCGGCATCCTGGGCCGCCTGAGCGGCATCAGCGAGAAGGGTGGCGAGGTGGAGGGGCATGCGGTGGTGCGTTCTCTACTTGTAGGCTACAATCAACGTATGCGTCAGGGACTTGGGCCGGGGCAGAACCCCCGAAACGCTCTCAGCCATCACCGGGAGCGCGGAGAGGAGGCGCTCCTCGTGGTGCGGTTCTCGACCATCGCCGCCGCAGCGGGCTGCTCGGTGGCCACCGTGAAGAAGGCCGCCGTTCAGCGCCGGCTGAACCCGAGGGATCTGGCCAGCGTGGCGGCGTTCATCATCGCCCGACGGCCCGACCTGAGGGGCTCGCCGTCAGCCGAATCCGATCGGTGATTCGTCCAGGTGGACGAGCATAGGCGGGGGCGGAGGGGGTGCGGGAGGCGGGAGCTTGCGCACCTCGTCGTAGGCATCGCTGAGGGCATCTGCGATGTCATCGTGGCCGCCCTCGGGGAACGCCTCGAGTTCGTCGATGAGTTCCTTGTTCCAAGGGCCGCGAACGAGGCAGACGCGGCCCTGGACTCCGCCTGTGCTCTGCGGAGCAGCTTGCGAGGAGAAGCCGCCGAACCGGGTCACCTTGTCGCCCGTGACCCGCGCTGTCACGACGGTGAATCCGTCGAGCTTCTGCACGTCATCCGCTGCATCGGCCTTCCCGGCCTGGCCCGGATCCTGGGCGAGACGGATCAGGACGTCCTTGCCATCAAGCTCGGCGGTGTTCCTGATCAGCGCCTTTACGACGCCGGGGGCCGCTTGTGTACTCGCGAGATCGGCGATGTAGTACCGGCCCGTGCTGTGCGAGTAGCCGAGTTTAACGCCTCGCGTCCAGTCAGGATCCGGATTCTGTGGGGTGGGCTCGGTGGCGGCCTTGTCCCAGGCTCGAACGAAGCGCGTGTCGGATGGGCACGCGTCAACGATCGTGACCCACTCCAGGCGGAAGTAGCGACCCTTTCCGGGTTTTGCTAGCCAGTCGCCGCGCTCCAATTGCGCCCTCCGAACCGGGTCGAAGTCCCGGAGTTTCGTGCGGTAGGTGGGATCCTCAGCGAGGAGAGTGGGGTTGTCCTCGAGCCGCGCCGGGATGAAGGTGCGCGAGGTCGCGTCCGGATGGCCCGGTGGAACCACGTGCTCTTCCCCGTGCTCATCGCGCCAGATCCACAGCACTTCGCCGGGCGCCGCGGGCGGGAGGGGCTTCCCGTCAGCACCTACACGAGGGGCCCGTCCGGGGATCGTGGCCTCGGGATTGAGCCACCACCGCCACCGCTTGAACACCCATTCGTGCCCGGTGCCGCCGGGGTTCGTGGTCGCTCGGACAAGGCGCGGAAGACCGGGCGAACCGGAGCGCAACCGCGACTTGATCTCGAGGTACTGGCGCTCAGTGAACTGCGTCAATTCCTCGAAGACGATGATCTGGTACTCCTGCCCTTGGTACTTCTCCCAGTCGTTCGCGTCCTCGCAGTGGTTGAAGTAGATGATGCCACCCGCGGGGAAGCGACACTCATAGGGCGGGGAGTTGATGAAGTGGGCGTCGGGGCAGGCGGGCGTGAAAGGTCGAACGCCCGTCTTCTGGCCGTACTTGTAGACCTTCTTGGCCTTGTCGAGCAGGTCTCGAAGGTCGTCGGTTCGTCGCCGAAGTACCAGCGACCGAAGATCGCTGTGACCTACCCACGGAATGGGAAGCGCCACGGCGGACATGCTCTTCCCACCCCCAGCCGCACCGCCGAACAACACCTCATCGGCGGTCGATGTGTAGAAATCCTTCTGCGGACCCTCGTGGGGTTGCCAGATAGGAGGGCCAGCGGCCTGGGCTAGCCGCTCTCGGGCCTTGGCCAAGAAGTCGTCGGCAATGGACGGCCCGGACCTCGTGGCCCGCTTCGATGCCGCCATGGGTCAGGCTGCCTGCGTTTCGATCACCACGCCGCCTCCGCCATCGTCGCCACCGTTCTGGACACGCTCGATGGCGGCCACTACAGCAGCAAGGGCATCCGGAAACGGGATGAGCGTGTCGAGGATCACGTCGCGAAGCTTCTGCCAGTCCGGGGATCCGAAGAGGTTGATCGTGGTGCTTGGCGGCTGGATCTGCCCCAGAATCTTGGCCTCGAGTTCCAGGTTTCCCCGAGCCTCGCGGAGCATCAGCCCCGCGGCCTTGTAGTCGACGACGAGGACGCCCTTGCCGTTGTCGCTGCCCGCGAGGACCTGTTCGAGCAGGTCCATGGCTCGGCCTCGAAGGGCTCGAGCATCGTCGGCCAAATCGGTGGCATCCTTCTCGGCTCTTAGGGCCAAGCGGATCTGTACGCGCTCCAAGGCATCGGCCACGGTCGCCGGTGCCACTTGCAGCTTCCGGGCGATGTCGGCGTTCGACCATCCCTTCTTCCGGAGCGCCATCGCCGAGGCTTCCAGCTCGACCTGAGCGATCTTGCGAGGTGCCGTCTTCGGGTCGTCGCCAGGGTTCGGGACGTGGAGCCCCACGATGCCTGTTCCAGAGCCCGTTCCAGCGGCGTTCCGAACCGTCTTGGAACGTTCCGGCGCTCGTGGAACGGGGCGTTCTGGACGCGAGGAAGGGGGCTCTTCCTGGCCCTCTGAGGGCACCCCACCGGCTCCCCCGAGGCAATCGTTTCGGTGCCTCGACAGGCTCGACTTAGCGAGGCCGGTCCGACGCGCAATGGCGCTCAGGCTCTCGGCACCGTCCTGTCCAACCTGGAGCAAGGCGGCGTTGAGTTCCGCAGCGTCGTGGCGACCGCCGACGGGACAGCAGGGGGCGTCGGCCATTGGTTAGGGTAGAGGGTGCGCCGATCGTCTCGGCGCCCGTGTGTTAGGCCACCGCGGAGGGTAGACGTTCTCGACGGGTCTCTTGACGTACTTCCAGGGTTCGGAGGCGCTCGTTATTTCCTTCGGCGAGTCGGTCGAGGATCTCCACGAGATCAGCTCGCTGGAGAGCCAGGTCGTCCAACGAGAATTCCTTGACCGCGAGAACCCTCAGATGCACACCATGAACTCCGATACGGACCTCCGTCGAGGTACGGAAGAGCGGGTGCGACCGGATCGCCAGGAGGACATCGGCGCCATTCATGTCACTACATCGCCACCAGCGCGGCGTGATGTCGAGGTCGACCGTGGTTTGAGGATGGTAACATGTGAGGGTCATAGAGGCTCGGATAGGGATAGGTCGCCCTGGGGTCAGAAGAGGGTGCGCCGGTCTTCCCCGGAGGGCTGTGGGGTCTTCGGCGCGTAATGGGTTCTGGTCTACCAGGCGGGTCGGAGCCCCTGGTAGGCTCGGGTAGCTTCTCGCTGGATCTGGACCTGCTTACGATCCTCGAGCCAGGCGATGGCTTCGTCGCTGGTCATCGGTGAGGGCCGCGTGCAAGCGGGTGACAACGCGGCTCGAGCCTAGTAGCGATGTACGAGTGTTTTCGAGCGTGTGCAAGCCGCATGGTGCCGCATTGGTCGATTTTCTTCGTGAGGGATTTCGCGAGGTTACAGCGCATGGGCTGCACTGGACCGCATCAGGATCGGGCTCGTACTCTCTTGGCGATGGCACGCGGTGGACGTTTCCGTGGAGATTCGCCGCGAGCGCGCCGTTGACCCGGGAGCTGACCGATCGCCTTGAGAGCGTGGTAGGAGTGATAGAAAAGGCTCTGCCGATCGATCCAGGCAGCTACAGCGTCCCGCCGAAGACAGGGCCTCCCGGCGTGGTCGTAGTACACGGGCAGGGGATCGAAGGGGCGGGCAGCATAGCGCTGGGCCGTGTCTTCGGAGACCTCAAGCGCTGCGGCGATATCGATCCATTCGCGAAGGATATCGGTCACAGGTGGTTCTCCGAAGCGAAGGAGGGACGGAGGGGAGCGGGCGGGGAGGCTGTGACGTCACGAGAGTCCTTGGCCTTTCGAGGTTTCGGCGGGATGCGTGGGATGAGTCCCCAGGCTTCAAGGGCTTCGGCGGCAGCGGCTCGAGCTCGAGCCACCAGCGCGGGAGCCTCCCCCAGGAGCAGGCGGCGGGCTTCGGGGAAGACCCAGGCCCCACCGCGGCGGAGGTGTTGGGCGCGTCGGAGCGCCTCGGTAGGCTTCAGGCGGACCCAATCTCCAGCCTCAGAGACACCGACGTCGCAGAGTTCCAGGAGGTAGCGCTCCAGGGGAGTGAGGGGGCGGCCTCCCGTGCAGATGGCGGGGCGCTCCACGGTGCCATCGGCCTTGAGTCGAACAGGGATCCACTGGCCACCCACGCGAGCAGTTTCGGCACAGGCCGTCGCATCGAGGTGGCCCGTGGGTCGATCGCTGCGGGCGAAGGCTGGCGAGGGGGGCGTGGGGTGGACAGCGATACGCCCGAAGACGACGCCCGAAGGGAGTCGGTGCTTGTACGGGACGGAGGCGATGGCAGCCAGAGGACTGGAGCCTCCGCGCGATGTCGCCTCGGGATTGACCACACCCAGGGCTGGAGCGATGGCACCTCGATACGATCCATAGGGGGTGGCTCGTACCTGCCGAAAGCGGACGATCTCGCCGAAGTCGCTGTACGTGCTCCCCCGGCGCAGCACGGCGTTGACGAGAACCGCGACGAGATCTCCGAGTACTTCGCGGAGAAGCGTCCAGACGCGAGCGGCGAGGAAGCGATACCATCGTGGGCCCGCTTTCGGGAGCGGAGGGGATCGGCGTATCGCCTTGGCGAAGTCGTCGAGCGCGGCTTTCATCTCGTCGCATCGCCCCTCGTTGTCCGACCGCTCCGCATCGAGGTCTTCATCGCGACGGCCCAGATGTCCAGGCGCGGCCCACATCCCCAGGAAGACTCCGTTCCTGTCTCGCTCTTCGACCAGCGGGCCTGGGGCGCCCCACTCCTCCGCAAGGAGCCCCGACCGCGCGTACCGATCCCAGGACCCGACTCCACGAAGGCCCCACGCCTCCGGCGTCTCTCGGGCCGCCGCTTCGGTGTGGCAGGCCTCCCATGCTGCTGCGGGCTCGTGGTGAGCCGTGGGGACCGGTGGACAGTTCGCGGGACAGGTCAGGGCACCAGCCTCGAAGCGCGCACGGGCCCCGCAGTCCGGGCAGCGAACGACGAAGCCCGGGGAGACCATAAGACCACAGAAGGCACAGGCGAAGACGCGCCGGCCCTCGCGGAGCGATCGTGGGATAACGACGGCGGCGCACTCGGGGCAGCGACCGGGGCAGCGACCCACGTAAACATGATCGGGCGGCGAGATAGGCTGCACAGCGACCTCCTCTTGCCGGATGGATCCCGGCAGGGTAGTATGGGGTCGCTGGCCCGGTGACCTGGGTGAGTGAATGCGCCCTCCATTGTTCGCGCGATGGGGGGCGCTGGTGTTTCTTGGGTTTAGCGCAATGTGCCCGCCTTGATCCGCTGCGTCTTGCTTAGGCTGAGGAGCACAATCCCCAGGGAGAGCCCCTCGAGGTCCTCTCGATCGATAGCGTTTTCGATGCAGAACCGAACACTATCGTCGTCCATATTGTTGTCATCCAACACGATGTGCAGGCTTCCGCCTGCGCAATTCCCAAGGTCTTCGTAGTAGCGGCGGACAAGAGGCGCCACGTCACGGGCCGTGGGCCGATAGGGATCCAGCCGCATCCCGCGAGCCCATGCGAACAATCGACCGAGATGCACGAGAGCAAGGCGAGCGAGGACCTCTTCCGGGGATCGCGGCACCTGACAGAGGAGTGGGTCGATCATGATCTTCTCCCCGGAGTCTCAATCAAGGCTTTCCGCACGAAGGTCTTCTCGAGGAAGTCGCGAAGCGCAACGAGTTCCGACCTGGGAAGCTTCCTCAGCGCGGCGTGCAATCCGGCGGGCAACGTGTGCCCGGACTGCGCCGCGATGGCCCCGAGAATGTTTTCCTTGCTGCTCGGTTTCTTTGCCATTGGTCTTCCGAATCTAGTTCGCCTTCAACTCCTCACGGAGTGCCTCAGCCATCGGGGCACCATGAGCCTTTCCGAGGCAGGCCACCGCGACCTCCCGCAACTCCGCAGGATCGACGCCTTCCTCATCCTCCAGGGCTCTCCGGACGACCATGGTGAAGAGTCGCAGGAGTCCTCGGCCTGTATCGGACCGTGGGTCAAGAGGTCGATCGCGATCGCGTGTCTTCATGAGGGAGCCTCCGTGGTATGGACGGCGCGGCTCTTCAGTCTACGGACCTCCACCGGCTCTTTCAGATCGGCCGAGAGGGTTGCAGCGGCTCGCTTGGCTTGCGATCGATCGGTGTACCGACAAGCCAGAGCAAGCCGATGGGTCCAGCCTCTTCCTGAGGCGTAGTAGGGGCGTTCGGGAGAGAGTCGTCGGACGATGTAGAGAGGGTCGTCAGTCATAGTCATTGCAAGAATCCTTCGATTCTACCACCCCCACACCAAGCACGAATTCATGTCAAACCACAGGGGCGATGCTCCCTTGTTCGTAGGATCGAGGTCATCGCTCTTCTCTTTCCCAGTCTGCGTTGGGCATGAGATCGTACGCCAGATCGTAGATGGCTCCAAGGAGCACACCGATCTTCGTCGCGTCGCTCTTGCCGCAGAAGTGCATCTTGGAACCGTCGTAGCACTCGTCGATGCACAGATTCGAGCAGCCGTCCCACTTCACATGGCCACTCAGAAATCGTTCAGCATTCTCCAGGTCCTCGATATATCGGTCTTTCGCCGTGGAGGAGTTCTTCTTGCGAAAGAGAACCGGGTTACTCGCGGACATTTCATACGCTTCCACTTCGACGTAATACCCATTCTCGTCAAGACGACCCCGGATCGTGTATCCAATCTCGTGGAGGGTTCTGGTCGTCCATGCAATGTTACTCATCGCGCCTCCGCATCGATAGCCGCATACTCCAGGTCACTCTCTTCGGTGCGGCGCTCTCGGAACTCGACTCCGAGAGCCTGTTCCAGGGCCGGCTTCACTCGCTTCAGGAAGCATTCGGCGCAGCAGTCGAGTTCGTAGTGCTGGCGCATATCCCCTTCGGGGAAGAAGTCGCCGATATTCGCCGCGATGGTGACCTCGGACATCTCCCACCTGCGTCGGTCCTTGCTGAGGTCCTTGTGACAGAGATCGCGGGTCGCGCGGCTGATTTTCCAGTACTCCTCGACATGCTTGGGGACCATCTGCTTGTACTTCATTGGGACCTTGCTCGCTCATATCGAGCGATAGCGATGTCCACATATCCCTCACCATCAAGCCTGAAGGCCAGTGAGTGGATCGCCTGCGCGTGCCCCCTGGCTCTCTTGATGGGCTCTCTGAATCCGTACGCGGGCCGGGTCGATTCGTACACCGTTAGAGCCTCCGCTGCGGCCAGAATAATGGGCTCAGTGGGCGTACGGATCTGTCCTGCCCCCGCCGACATGGCTCGCAGTGCCGCTTCTCGCTGTTCACAGAACGGGACTCCGCGCCGTCTCTCCTCTCGCACAAGAGAGTCGATCCTGGCCCTGGAAAGGCCTACGAGAACAGCCTGCCCATCGGGCGAGAAGATGTGGGCCAGTGCAGCGGCGAGATCGACCAGGGGGCGGAGAGGATGAGGCTCACCGTGAAGACTGACCAGCCGATCCGGATCCTCCCCTGTGGCTGTCACTGGGGGATAGTGCTTGAGGATGCCGTCGATGGCGTCCTCATGCTCATCGAGTGCCTTGCGAATCTTGTCGAGCATGCCCATGGCTTGCTACCCTTCCCCGAGTTCTCGCTGGAGTTGCTTGAGTTGCTCCAGCTTCGCCGCGCGTTGCTGCTCCCGCCAAGCTTGGATGTCTTCCTGTACCTTTGACTCGATAGCAGCGCTCAGATCGTGCTCTTCTGCCACGGCAAGAAGCTGGATGGACTCGATTTCGCGGGTCGGCTGTCGTTCGTTGGACACTTCGAAGTCGGTAATATGTACACTCGTAAGCGCCTCCTGTGTAGCCTCCTCCAGCGTGGTGGCCTCCAGCCGTTTCCAGTTGCGACCACAACCGATCGTGTAGTCACAGCCTTCGCCCACCTGCTTGATCAATGCGTAGTAGATCATGCTGACTCCTCCGCGATGCATCCGAGTGCTCTCCGGGCCACGGGCTCGAGTCCCGTATCGTCCGGCCATGTGTACCCAGTCTCTCCAGGAAGCAGCGACCCGACGTGGATCTCGAGTCGATGTCCTGTGCATGGGCGGCCATCACCATCGCCGTAGTCACAACCTGAAGCAAGGTCGCTCCGATCTCGATTGACAGGGGATCCATCGCAGTAGCGATCCACGAGAACCTTCATGCTGTCTCCCTCAGCCCTAGCCGCTCTCGCGACACGCGGACCGCCAAGGGGCTTATATCGATACCGATGCCGGTTCGTCTGAGCCGCTTGGCTACGACAAGGGTGGTGCCGCTCCCGCAGTAGGGATCGAGCACCGTGTCCCCCTCGTGGGAGCACGCGGAGATGATGCGTTCGAGCAATGCCTTGGGCTTCTGCGTCGGGTAGCCGGTGCGCTCTCGAGATACTGGTGCGATGATCGGGATATCCCATACGTCGGACATGCGAGATCCCGGAGATGGTTCATCGGTAACCACTGAGCGTACACGATCGCCGTCGTTGAACTTGTACTTCTTTCGGTCGCCAAATCTGGCCATTGTGGATGGCGTCAGCGGCTCATAGAGCTGCGTCCAGCGAGGCTCCGCCTTCGGATTCCTACGATAGAGGAATAAGGCGTCATGCATGCGCTGGAACGACCGTGCCGGCGTCGGCCAGCGCCGGTAACGCCAAATGATCTCGTTCGCGAAACACGCCGGGCCGAATACGCTATCAAGCACTCGCCTCACCTCGTGGCCGTGGGTGGGGTCTACGTGGAGCACGAGGGACCCGTCCTCGGTTAGAAGATCGCGCGCGGCCACGAGCCGCTCCCGGAGCGCGGTCAGGTAGGCGTCGAGTGAGGGCCAGCGATCCGAGAAGGCGAATTCGCGGGGCCCTCCGCCACGAGGCTTGAAGTAAAAGTCGTCGCCCGTCTTGTAAGGCGGATCGGCGTAGGTCAGGTGGACGCGTTGATGATCATCGAATAGCCGGCGCATCACGTCAAGGTTATCGCCGAGAAAGATACCGCCGGCCCGGGAGTGAGCGGCAACAGCGCAAGCGCGGAGATCCGTCACCGGCCCTCCCGGATCTTCTGGGCGCCCCGGAGAACGTGATCCATGCCAGCCCTGAAGAGGATCTCTCCGATTCGGCAGTATTCCTCCCGGAGACCCCTGTGGAGCTTGCTCCATAGGGACAGATCCCCGGGGCCATCGACGAGGCCGGAATGGATCGTTGCGTTGTGAACCATCCGCCCGAGCGTCTCCCGGTCGGGCATCTCGAGCGGCGCCTCGATCCTCGGCTCCTCACGGCGCGGCCCTGCGGCGACAGGAGCCCCGTCGGACACGGGCTGTTCGCGGGCGATCTCCTGCGCATCGGGCCCGATCTTCTCGACCTTGTAGCCGCTCGCTCGATAAGCGTAGGCCTCCTCCTCGGTGCAGGTTGCGACGTGGCGCCCTGCTTCGGGGGTCGTGACGAGGTAACCGCGATCCTCCGTGGACGAGAGCAGATTACGGACAGTCGCCTCCAGTTCACGGACTCTCGCGATCAGGTCGGGGATGTCCTCGTAAGCGTGAGCGAGGAACTTGGCCGTGTCGAACGAGCCCGCTCCGCGTGCATCGAACTCGGCAATCGTGCGACCGTCTGCCGTCTGTACGATCAGGTCCGGCTGTGAACTCCACACGCCCCACGGCCCCGGCGCCGAGGCCTTCTTCGCTGCCTCTGCTCGCGCCTCGATCGCTGCAAGGTCGATCGTTTTCTTCATGGCTCACCCCTGACCTGAATCGGTTGAATACAAAGCACGAGATGGCGTGCATTCGGGTTGGCCACTCTCTTGTTGCTCATGTCGAAGTTTCCGTTGTTACAACCGGTTGGTCATACGGGCTCGTAGACAAGGGCACGGGCCTCTGGAAGCGCATCGAGTGCCACAACGATCAGGCGTCGGACCGCGCTCCAGTTAAGCCCACCAAGTCCACACCCGAGCGCGGGGATCGCAAGTGACCGGAGGCTCAACCGCCGCGCCTCGACAACCAACGCCTCGAGCCCGCTCTCGATGTCCGCCATGCGGCTCATCCCCCTCCAGTGGCGCTTGGTTGGGAAGTTGATGATGTAGCGTGGGTTCGCATTCCCCCGTCCGAGATCGACCGTATACATGCGCCCGGGCTGCACCTCTTCGCGCTTGCACGCCTCCGCGTAGGCACGAAAGTTCTCAGGGAAGGCACGCTTGAACTCCAGCGCTAAACCGCGCCCCATGACGCCGACGCAGTTGACCGGATTGACCAGCGCCTCCGCTTCGGCTTTCAGTATGTCGCCGCGGATGAACTCGACCATGCAGCCCCCATGTCAGCGGTCCGGGGTGACCGAAGACCGATCACCCCGTGACCAGGATCGCGAGATGAGGCAGGGCGATCCTTGCAGGGATCACTCCGCCGCCACCTCGTCGGACTCCATGCCGTTGCTGGTCGACTCCAGGTCGGGCTCGTAGCTCCTTGCGCCGGGAGCCTTGCGCATGATTCGGGCTGCCCCGTTGGCCTTTCCGGAGACCGGGTAGTACCGAGTTGCGCGCTTTTCGCCCTCGGTTCGGATTCTTCCCTCCTTCAGGAGCTTCTTGATCGGGAGGACGAGATCCTTGGTGGGGATCACGAGTCCCTTCCCGATCTGCTCGATGCCCTGGCCTGGGCTCGTCTTGATGTGATCGAAGAGCTGCTCGATGAGGCTGGCGAGCTCGTCGGGGTCGCGCTTCTGCCCCTTGGCCTTCGGTGCTGAGGACTTAGATGCGCCGTTGGGCTTGGACACTGGAGCGACCCCGTTTGCCTTTGCGGGGCGTGCCCGAGCCACGACGGGGGCAGCGGCCGTGGTAGCGCGAGGCTTCGGGCCCGGCTTCCCCCGCGGGGCAGGGGCAGGTATCGAGGCGCTTCCGAACCCTGAGAGGGCGGCCAGCCCGATCTCCTGGGCGACCTCGACCTTGATATCGTGGTCGGCCCCGGAGATGAGGCGCTCAAGCGTCGAATCGGGAAGTTTGCGAACGATGTCAGCGATGTTCATGATGATGAATGATCTCCTGTCAGGTCAGGCTCGGGGCCGCTACGAGCGGCGTCTCCGGCCAGTGATGTCTCGGGTGAGTCCCCCGCGGTCGTATGCGGGGGGGCAATGCATCTACGTCTGCGCCTCCTGCGGGCCCAGGGATGGCCTAGGAAGAGCTTTCCCCCGCCGGATGAGCTCCTGGACCAGCTCCTCGAGCGGGATGCGCCGAAGGGGCATTCCCGGCGCTGGGATAGCCATTCCCCCGGTCAGGGCTCGGGCCCGGTCGAGGTCTGCGAGCACCATCGTCAGCGGGTGCTGGTCCCCATAGCGATGGACCAGGACCTGCGAGCGTACCTCCGCCTCTACGGCCCGTAGAGCAATCATCTCTACGATCAGCGCTATCGTTGCGCGCGCATCGGGATCATCGTCGTCGGTCTGAGTCATGGTCTGCGTCTCCGTCCGGTACCACGAACATGGTACCGGGCTTCACGTCTCCTCCTGCGTACCGGGCACACCCACCGGCACAGCCATTCTATCCAGGCTAGTTCTCTGCGCCAGAGGAATCATGCTTCTTAGTGCTCTTTTTCTCGGTCTGGAGAGGTGCAACAAGACACCTCGGGCATGACCGCTCCCCACGTCCCTCGACAGGAAGAGCTTCGTCCGAAGGTCCGCTCCAGGAGCAGACCGCGCAGACAAGGATCGTTATTGGGGTACCTCGACGAGGTGGAGCCGAAGCCTCGGGCCCGATCGATCCAGTGGCAGCCACAGCGGCGCCGAGATCGGGATCGGCGCGATCCGCCTTACCCATGAGCTCGACCTGTGCTAAAAGAAAAAAGCCCTGGGCATTGCTTTGGCCGGCACGCCCAGGGCTTCAACACGGAGACAGAGCGTTGGTAGCACGCTGGACTTTTTCTAGCAAGCGCCCGAGTATCGTTGCGCGTCATTTCGCGGTGATGCGCGCGATCGCGGCGTCGAGCCTCACGCACGTTGAGAAGCACGTCTTGATCGCCATCGAGATGCATGCTGACAACCTGACCGGGTGGGCATACCCATCGATTCACACACTCATGCTCGACACGAGCCTCTCCCGCAGCGCCGTGGAGCAGGCCATCCTGGACCTGCGCGGACCCCATGCGGACCAGGGTCGGAAGAAGAAGGGGCGCGACAGGCCGTGCTGGATCGAGTACCGGCCTTGCGCATCCAAGTACCGGACGAACCTCTTTCGGGTGCGCCCTCCGGGGCTGGACCTTGCCGCGTTCGGCATCCCCGCTGCGGGGGAAGAGGATCCGCTGAAAGCGATGGCCCGAGCCCGAGGAGAGCCTCTTGATACCGCGGCCGAGTAGCGGCGGGGCGTTCTGGATCCCCCATGGTATGGACCCAATCTGCTCAAGAACTCGGTCGCGCACTCCTGTGCTCTCCCTCCGAGGTGCCGGGGGATCCCCCCGGAGCCCCCGATAGCCGACCGTTGACGTGGATCTCATCGGGGTGCCTTGGTTTCCGCGTGGGCCAGGGGGGGTACTTCTGACAACAGACGTCTCGGTCATCGGCTCTTCTTCCCACGGAGCAAGAAGCCCTCTCCGTGGAGCTTCAGGATCACCCGCCCGATTGCTGGGTCGAAGCGCTCTTTCGCCGGCCGTATGACGATGCCCTCACGCACGTGATCCGCGAACGTGCTCTTCCCCTCAGCCAACTCGCGAAGCGATGTCTTCCAGGGGCCGCGGTAGAGGATCGGTACCACGGGGAGTTCGAGCCGCGCAGCGAGCGCGAGAAAGGTGTCGAAATCGACATACGCTCGGCGCTTGCAGTCGATCGCATCGAAGAGCCGGAATCCGCGACGATCGCTCGTGGCGTCGTACTTCACCCCGCGCTCGTCGCCATAGACCTCGCCATAGATACCGAACCCCTCGACGGATCGGAGCCGCTCCTCAAGCCCGAGTCGGCGGCCGACCTCCCACCAGTGCTGACTCTGTTGGACGGTGCTCGCTGGATCTTTCCAGCACGTTCGGCTCCCGCAGTAGAGCCGACCGTAGCCGTACGTGTACCGAGCCGACTCCCCGTGGATCTTCTCGGTGATCACGACCTCTTCGCCCTCAGCAAGGACATGGGGATAGGCACGGAGCGCCGGGAGATCGGTATAGACCGGCATCAGCCCTGGGTCGCGCTCGTTCCCCTCGGTGGGCTCAGGCGCTTCGGCGCGCGTGATCCGGAGCTCGGAGGCGACGTCGCGTCCTACCTCCCACGATGGATCGGCAGGCGTGAGGATGCCCATCGAGAAGACGCCGCGAAGCTTCTTCGCCTCGATCTCGATCCATGTCGGATTCGCGTCGGTGCCCTTCGGGAGCAGGAACGACCAGCGTGGATCATCGGCCGGCACGACGGCCGTGACAGGCACGTAGACGGCCTTGTCGCCTTCCCGAAACTCGCCGGTGCGCAAGATGACGGGGTAGCCGCCCTCGCCCCCGATCCGGGTGATTGAGAGGTTGTCGGCGTTCGGGTGGCGCTCGATGGCGCCGATCTGGACAACGCGAACCTGGAACTCGCTCATGGTGTGTACCTCCGTTCGGTCATCGATTCTTGGCTCTAGTCTTGAGCTTCATGGTCATTCATCTGGCATGCACTTGGTGCACCAGCCTCCGCTCCAGTTGATGTGCAGAAAGCCCAGCGAGAACGAGCAATGCGGTCCATCGTAGTAGGCGTGGTGACTGCCGATCGCGAAGTGCCGCGTCAGAGAGACGGTGTAGTAATGGTTCGCTGGTCTCCACGTCTCACCATGTCCCCCGGAGAGGATTTGGTGGGTGAACCCGATGCCCACGCCAAAAAGCGCCGACTCATCTCTCCAGAGGTCGGTCTCGAGAACCCAGCGCCAGGATCGGCGACCCATTTCCGGATACTCGGGCTCGTCTTCCTTGGTGACCTCGGATGTCCACAGAATCATGTCGGTCTACCTCGAAAGGGCTTGCACGATCTGCATCCAGCGATCGGCGTGGTGGGTGAGCGTAAAGTCGACTCCCTTGCCGTAGGGGGTCTGCACTTCGCGCATGGCTTGGATGGATCCGTAGAGCGCGCGGGCCTTGTCGCGAAGGTTCGCGGCCAGTTGGTGGGACTCCCAATAATGGCAGTCATCTGCGCGGATTGCCTCAGCAATCAGTGCTTCGATCTCGTCCATGGCGCGCATGGTCTCAATGTAGGCACGGATCCCCTCGATTTGCTCGAACGTGAGGTCGAAGAGGGTCGGCGCATCGTTGCTGTTCATGCTACATCCATCGCGCCGCATGGGCGCCATTGCCCGAGCCACACCGATACCTCGTAGCGCCCTGCTCGGCGCCCAGGATCGTCATCGCTCGCAAAGAACCCGGCCCACCATCCGAGCTTCCACAGGGTCCACGCGTCGGACCCAAACCCGTAGGGGTTCTGCCAGAGACTCGCAGCCAGGACTTCATCGCGGGCAGACCCCATACCTGCCACGATGCCCGCCCTGAGTGCGGGGCGTAGTTCGGTCGGTGGGCACGAGGAGCAGAACCCGAGCTCTGCGTCGAGGTAGGTCGTCTCGGGCCCGTGGAGGATCTCGGTCCCACACCAGCGACATGACGCCGCTACGGGGCAAAGCTCCGGGGTGAAAGCGTTGTCGGCTGCTTCTCTACTCATTCGATCCCTGCGCGGAATGGGTGAGTCCTCCATCCTGGGGTCAGTTCGCGGGCGTCACGAGTTCGGCCACCATGGGCGCGAATATCTCGCGGGCCGCCTCGCGGAGGGTGTCGTCCGTGGCCCGCGACAGTCGCTCGACGCGCTCGGGTGGCATACCGGCGACAACGCGAGGAATCGACGCCTGAAGGCTCTTGAGCACCTCGGGCGGGGGCTCGCCCATGCGCTGCTCGCGGCCTCGAGCACGGATCATGTCGAACGCCTCTTCTGTGAGAATACGGGCGATACGGGCACGGGGATCGGTGGTCTTGGTGGACATGGTTATCACTCCGATTCTGATGATAGGCAGGCAGGTGGAACCTGAATCAATAGAGAGTAGGATCATCGTACTAGACCAGTCTCTCAAGACGTCCCGCGCGATGATCTGCCACGGCGCATGCTACGACTCGCCGGACGAGGATCTCGTCCCCCCGACCCATAGGCCGGAACCTGGCGCACATCTCGACGGCCTTCCGCGCGACGAATACCCGCTCCTCTACCGCGGATAGATGCTCTTCGGGGATGCCTCCGGCCGTGGCGAGTTCGCGAGCGATATTCACACTCATGCTACCCTCTTCCTTTCCGCGAGTTCATTCCCCGCATACGCGAGCAGTCCGCGACCATTGAGCCGCACCCATTCACCACGCCAGTGAACCGTGGTTCTGCCGTCGCAGAGCAGTCCAACCAGTGGTTCCGTCACCCGCTTCCACTCCTCGAGCCGTGGGGCTGGTCCGGGCTCCCGAGGCAATGCGGGTCATCGTCCTCGACCAGCATGAAGGCCTCGATCGCTGCGCCGGGTTTCGAGATGGTTCGCCAGCGAGCACGAGTAGTCGGCACATACCCAGCATTGCGAAGCGCCTGCTCCAGGTCGTCCGAGAACTCCGCGTCGACCTCGCGCCTTCGCTGCGCGTACTCCCAGAGAAGATCCTGCGCGGTCGGATCCTTCACGCTCAGTATGACCTCGCCTCGCAAGGTATCCAGGGGCGTGCTCATGTGCTCACCCCGGCCGCCGCAAGCTGCTCCATGCAGCTCTTGCAGAACGGCGTATCGAGCGCCACCCGCACCACTCCGCAGGCGTTGCACACAATCGAGGGCCCGTTCTCGACCTCGGGCGCCTCGTGCTGGATCTCGTCGCCGGGCTCCGTTGGGTGCCATTGATTCGATTCGTAGAAGGCTCGGATCTCCGAGTAGGTCGCATTGGGGTCAGGCCATTGGATCGAGTTGCTCATGCAGCCTCCTTCTGAGGGCGCTCGCCGCGCAGCTCGGCGCCAAGCTTTCCAAGGATCTCGGCGAGCAGAAACCGGTGGCAGTGCGAGGGGTGGACGCAGGTGCAGCACAGCGTGACCTCGGCACGTGCAAGTAGTGCATTCCAGGCAGCTCGATACCGCTTGTACGATCGGCGCATCTCCTCGACGTACGCAGGCGCGTAGCGCTCCCAGAGCGCCGACTCTTCGGTGAGGGCAACGACGAGGTTGCCGGCCTCGGCCCATGCCTTCACATGCTTGCGAGCTTCGAGCGCCGGCCCGAGAATCTTCCACGAGGGTGCGAACGGCTCGCCAGGCGAGAGCTGCCCCGCCTTCCGCGCTCGGTCGGCGCCGGCGCGGGTGATGTCGAGGCGGTCGGGGCCGACGTAATCGACGCGCGCGGTGTAGACCTGGAGCGGCATCGTCAGGGACCTCCCCTCGCGTCGAGCTGGAGGATGGCTCGCAGACACGGGGTCACCACGTCGAGCAGCTCTGCCCGGACGCGCCCGGGGTCCGTCTCGGCGCCAAGCTCCGCGACCTCTTCGGTGAGCACGCGCCAGAGCGTATTGGTGCCGGCGCGGTGGGCTTCGTCGCACTTCGCCTGCCACGCTTCGACCTCGGCGCGGGTGACCACACCCGTACCCATCCCGCCGGGGAAGCCGTTGCCGTGCTTGGTGATGGCCTGCTGGAGCAGCTCCCGAACCTCTGCGAGCAGATTATCTCTCCGGAGCTCAGTGTTCTGCATATCGGTTGTTCCTAAAGTTTCGATCGCGCCGCGTACATGCAGGGCGAGCCGCAAGGCATCCTCGTAAAGATGACGAACTGGCAGGCCTTCCTCGAGCGCCTGTCGGAGGTAGACGACGCCATCGAGGTACTCCTGGTAGGCATCGACGAGCGGGGCGCGGCCGTTGTGCGCCATCAGGGGCATGCCGTAGCGCTGGCGCCCGATGGCGTCGCGCTCGCACATGTCGGCGAGCATGAGCCGCGCGCTCGGTTCGTTCGACATAGGTCGGCGTTCGACATCCTCGATCACGATTTCCCAGATGGGTCGACCGATTGACGGCTTGGGAGGGGGCTGGTCCTGGATCACGAACCGTCTCCTTGTTTGAGAAGTGGGGTTGATCGACCCGTGAGATACGTCTGGTGAATGCCGGCCTCTATCCGCTCGTACACGGTCTCCCCGTTTTCAAGCAGCAGGTTCGAGAGGAACTCCTGCTCGAAGCTGGAGGTGCCGAGTTCGATCAGCACGAGCTTCGCCTTAACCGCCAGGACGAGCGCTCTCCAGCGCTCGCGGCAGGCCTGCTCGTGAGCCTTTCGTGTCTCCTCAGGAGAGCGTGTGACGACCCGGCCGGTGCGCCTCGATCGCATCCTGGCGATGTCCTCCAGCTTGGGGAGCTGGAGGACAATCCGGTACTGCCTCACCCGTTCGAGGCCCCCACCCGAAACGATCGTGAATTGAACTGCCACGGCACCCTTTTCTACGTCGTGGCTAGTGCTGTACTGAAGCGCACCAGCGCGCATCAACATCTGCTCGAGTTCAGCCCGGCTCTTCTCGACCGGAACTGTGGTGTTCTCTGCGTAGGGCATGGGCCCTCCTTCCCGAGGCTCACACTTGTGGCTCACAAGTGTGAAAGTTTTCACTTTTGTTATGCGCCGCCTTTCGCGCCCATGGTGACTCACGCGACCTCCGTCCGGGTGCGCCAGATCCGAGCCTTACCGAACTCCACGCCCTGCCTTCGGGCCCACCTGGCGAAGCGCGACCATCGGCGCCGGCAGCGTTTGATGATCTTGGCCGTAGGCTCCATGCGACGCATCTCCGCGAATGTCATCGCGAAAAATCGGTGGCTCTCTGCGTTGTCGTAGTAGCCGTGACAAACGTAGAACCCGACAAGATCGTCGGGCTCGGCGTCGTCGGGGTGGGGGTACTCCGGCACGAACGCTTGCCGGGCGAGACCCCAACTGTGGTTTGTCCGCCCGTGGAGCCGCGCCTCGTAGGCTTCCACCTTGGGGCTGATGTGCCTCTCCCACTTCATGATGAGTTTCGACAGTTCGAGACCATCGGGAACGCGGACACCGTACAACAGCACATTGATCGACTGGCCCATGTCATCCTCCTCCGCCTACTTCATTGACTGGTACCGACCGCGGGAAACTTTGCCGACCCTTCGGCCCTCGGCGTGGGCGAGCCGCGCAAGGGTCGTCCTGACGGAAGCGAGTTTCTCTATCCGTCCGCGTGCTTCGAGGCGAAGCACGCAGTCCTTGGCGGTGAGCGCTACTCCTGGCTCGCCGTCGAGGACTGCGCAGAGCCGATCTGGAAGCGTATCGCCGCCGCTTGTGGCGGTCTGGGGTTGAGCTTTGGACAGATCCTCTTCGGCGATGAGCCGATCGACCTCCATCTCCAGTTCGGCAAGGAGGGCGGTCAACGCCTGTGCCTTTTGGCGGTAGGCCTGGATCGCGGCGCCAAGCTGGATGATATGCTCGCGGCGGTTCATACGCCTTCTCGTCTACTCTGTGGGCCCATGATACGCTGAATATCCCAGTTTATGACCTTCTCCCTGCAAGCGGCTTGATCCGATCGATCAACTCCGCGATCATCATCTCCCGCCGAATTTGATTGGGTAGGCTCTTGTCGATCGTGGCATTCACGGCGTCGATGTTCTCACGAACCATTCTGAGGCACCACGTGTAGTTCTTCTTTTCAAGAGCTGGGTCTGTATCAATCGCGTCCTGAATGGCCCGCGCGTACTTCTTCATCTTGTCGCTCATACAGTTCTCTCCAAACGGGCGAGGTCACGCGCGGAACACTCCGAGATACCATGTCGAGGCCCGGCGCCGATCGGGACGCTGCTGGTCATCGTCTGGTAGTTCATCACGACGAGTTCCGTGACCTCCCCTCTGCTGGTGCTCTTCGCCGATACCGATCGCTGGACACTGGCCGTCAGGATGTTCCATCCGGCGTAGAGCGCGCGCGTCTCCGGCGTGTCGGCGTTCGTGAGCATCCACCGTACTCCGCGCCGGTCGAGAACAGGCAGCCACTCTGCAAGCGCTTGCTGCTCTTTCGGTCCGAACCCATTCGCCTGGTAGCCCACGAAGTTCGCGGTCTTGCTGATCGGTACGTAGGGCGGGTCAAGGAACACGAACTCGCCCGCCCGAGCTGCGTCGAGCGCCAACTCGAACGGCATCGACTCCAGCGTCACCCCTTGAAGCAGTCGTGATGCCTCCCGGATCTTCTCCGCGTTGCAGATCGTGGGGTTGGTGTACTTGCCAAAGGGCACGTTGAACTCACCCCGCCGGTTTACGCGGTAGAGCCCGTTGAAGCAGGTCCGGTTGAGGTAAAGGAACCAGGCGGCACGGAGCGCACGAGGAGCCTCCCGAGCCGCGTTGAAGAGCATCCGCACGCTATAGTAGGTCTGCTCGGCGTACCGCAGCGCGGAGAGCTCCTCGATCACCGCCTCGGGATCATCTCTCACCGCCTGGTACATCGCGGTCAGGTCGGCGTTCAGGTCGCTCAGGTAGCACGGCGCTCTGCCGAGGTAGTGCCGAGCGACCGCGCCCCCACCAAGGAACGGCTCACGATAGCCAGTGACGACATCGGGCGATGGTAGTAGGTGGGCGTACTGCTCGGTCAGCCAGCGCTTAAAGCCTGCCCATTTAAGGATGTTCATGACGCGATCCCTTCAAGTGGATCTCGCTGGAGCCACCGCAGCCATGGATCAAAGCCTATGACCGTAGGCTTCGTCGACGGCGCGCGCCACGATCTCGATCGTAACATCGTCGTTCCCGATCTTGGTGTTCCCGTAGGCCCAGTCGATCATCTGCTCGCGAGTCGGTCGGGCCGGCAGGCGACCCTCGGCACGCATGCGATCGACTTCAGCCAGAAGCTCCTCGTAGCTTCGCTCTTTCACGGAGTCCTCCGATTTGTACTAGTGGACCAAGACCGGGGGCAGCCGCATGACCGCCCGGACAAGCAGTGATCCCACCCAACACCCAAAGCCCTGGGTCGGCGTTTCTACCGCCGATCACCAGAGCCCGGGTGTGCGCCCGTTCTCGCTAGGGGACTCCTCCTTGTGTGGTTGGTGGGCGCCCAACTCTTTCTACGGTGGAGCGAACTGCACTCCGTAGTTAGCGCATTATGCGCTTTGACGTCGATTCGCGCAAGCGAAAGCGCTCCTGATCCTCGTCGCTATCTGAGCCTCTTGGAGGCTCGCCTGGATGCGGTTACCTCGCGCCTCAGTCTGCGCTGGAGCTCCTCTATCGTCTCGCTTCCCGTCATCTCGATCACGACCTCTGCTCGTGGCTGCGCTGGATCTTCGTGGACCTCGACGAGGGCATGCACGATCCTAGCATCGTCATGATAGGCGACGCCGTTGAGCCCGTCGGTCACGCTCTTTGCGAGGTTGTCCCAGTCGCCCCGGCGCTCGGCTCGATAGAAGCGCAGGGTCACCGAATAGGCTCCCCAGTCGGTGCGCCAGCCCTGTGTCTGGTAGACAGCGACTCGGGCCAGGGTGCGGACGTGGGCCTCGTAGGAGGCCGTCTTCTCGGGCGTGAAGGCATGAGCCCGAGTGCGCCCGTGGCTCCTGCTCACGACTATGCGAGCCCGTGCGCAGGGCACGGGAGGACCGGGGATGGTGAAGCGTAGAGAAGGCAACGGCACGGGCTTCGCGGTCATGTCCTACGGATCCTTTCCCGCCGTACCTCGAGCTGCGACCTGCTCCCGGATCCATGCGTCCGCTCGCTCCTTCGCATCAGCCACCTTGGCAGCGGTAGCGGTTCGCTGGGTTCCGTCGGGGAGCATGGCCGTCCATCGGACATTGGGAGCTCGCCCGCGCACGGTGATGGCATCGTGGATCGCGGAGTCTTTCTGCCACTTCCTGAACCAGCACCGCTGGACGATCGGTGTCCAATTCGTGAGCCTGTAGCCGTCGAGGATGATGGGCTTGCTCATGGCGCCGCTATCTCCGTATCGCCTCTTCGATGCTCAGCACCTCAATCCCGCCGGATCTGAGTAGGTCTAGCCCCGAGGAGTCGCGGTACTGGACCCCATACACCACTCTGGCGATTTCGGCGTTGACGATCAGCTTTGCACAGTCGCGGCACGGGCTGTGCGTCACGTACATGTGCTTCTTCTTGCCGAAGTTGTAGTCGCACTTAACCAGTGCGTTGACCTCGGCGTGGATGAACCCGCTCTTGCCTGGTTCGGTCGACTCGTGCTCGTGCGGGCCGCCCTTGTAGTTGCCATTGTAGCCGACCGACAGCATCCGGGTGTTATCGGCGGAGATGATAATGGCACCCGCCTGCAAACGCGGATCGTACGACCGGCACGCTATCGTCCGGGCGACAGCCATCCAGGTCTCGGCCCACGTCGGTCGCGTGTGCCCTGTCATGCGTTTCTCCCCGTGATCGGATCGACGTCGGAGAGGGCGGATGGTTCAGTACCTGTAGCCTCTTTTCCAGACCTCTGGAGCCGGGCGATCTCTGCGTTCGCTTCCTCCAGCCGGCGCGCGAGTTCCGGCATCAGGACCCGAGACCCCTCAATCCAGATCCCATCCTCCCGCTTCGGCCAGTCAGGAGCATAATCGTCGACGAGAACGACCCGTTCCTCGTCGGGGCCCACGATGCCGCCACAGCAATCCGTCGGGAGCATTTCATCGTCCTCACGCAGGATAGCCTTCCACGGCGGCTTCGTGGCGATGCGATCGAAGTCCTTCACCTTCGCGATCAGATCGGCGTCAGAGAGGTCTCTGACCTCTTCAGGGTCGGAGAGTCTTGCGGGGATCATGGCTCGGATTCCTCGGGGCTCTTGGCGGGCTGCGTCTCCAGCCATAATCCGGTGGATCTCCGCGTCGAGGATCTGTCCCACTTCCTCGAAGGCATCTTCGCGCGCGCTTTCTCGGTCGCACCCAGCCCAATCACGACGATCGCCGTAGTCCTGGTTAGCTCGCTGAGCTGCCAGGCGAAGGATCTCGATCCGGTCCTTCAGGTCTTGAAGCACCTGGATCACGCCTGCGCTTGGCGCTCGAGCACGTCGATCCTCGTGGACAGCCGCTGCGATGGCAACTCGGAGCGCCTGAAGGATCGGATTATTCCCGCCACCGATCAGGTGTTGGGCAATAGCTTCGAGAGTCTCGAACATCATGAGTCAGCCGTCCTCCACCGCTAACTCGTCTGTCTGAGGTTGTAGGTCTTGTCGCTCATAGGCGGCTCACTTACCGCACTCGCCGTGGACCACAGCGCACGCGTCGATCCCGCTGAGACCCTGGCCGTCTGACGTCATGACCCACGACGGGCACCACCCAGCATCGACGAACCTCCGAGCGCCCAACTCCGAGCAACCCTCAGCATCGACAAGCCATCGCACGACTTCCTCCGCGCTCGGAAAGACAGGCGAGATCGGCGATCCCTCCGAGACCGTCTCCCAAACCTGCCACCCATCTCCACTAGGCGGATCCTCCGCCTGCCAGTTCTCGTAGACTTCTTTCACGGCAGGATCCAAGCCCTCCCCACCGCAGACCTTGCAGATGCCCCACGTTTCTACGTCAAGGCCGGCTGCACCGATCAGAGTCTTTCGGATCCGGTAAGCAGCCATGCCTCCGATAGAAGAGAGATCCTCACCGGGTGCTAGCCCCTGTACAAGCGTCGCCAACTCGTCATCGAGTGCAAGAAGCTGGGGCGGATTCTGCTGAAGATACACGTGGAGCGCTCGCATTCGCTCGCCTTCGTCCTTGATCCCGCGGATGCGAACCATCGTGTCACGCGAGACATCGGTCCACGGCGCTTGGCCCCACTCTCTCAGGTATGGATGCGGGTAGATGCGGCCGGCTCTCTTGAAGTGCGCCTGATGATCAGGCGCACACTGCGCCGCCTCCTGGCCGAGCATAGCAATCAGACGGCACACGGCGTCGAGCCACTTGCCGGCGTTCGTGTAGCCACCATGGCAGTTGTTCTTTGTCGCCTCTGGACACTCTCGGTAATGGGGATTAACGAATCCCTTCCAGACCTTGTTCAGCGGCCAATTGAATTCTAGTGGTACCCTGCGAATCTCGCGACCCATGCTCTCCTCCAGCGAGCCTCATCGCTCCCATAAGCGACAGGCGCGGACAATTACCCTATCACGTCTCACCGACTACGCCACCGAATCCAACTCTTCTTTCGACGCTTCCAGCACGGATCGCCAGTAGACCCGATCCTGTTTGCTTCCCCTCCGCAGAGCTTCGGCGACCATCTCTAGCGCCGCGGGGCCACCTGCCTCGCACTGATAACAATGCACCGCATGCTGCACGCGGGCCCCCTTCACCGCTTTCCTGAGCAGGTCGGCCGCAATCCGATGCTCGCACGTCGAGAGGACCCCCTCGCCATTGACGATCTTGACCACGTTGCGCATGTAGGGATCGTGGTAGGCCTCGGTTTCCGCGTAGCCACTTGCCCGCTCGATCGCGAGCCAGAAGTCCTCATCGGGAGGTTCGGCCTTGCGCATTGCTGCGCCTCGCACGAATGGGCTCTTGCCACGCACGTCGATCAGGCTCACGTCGATCACGCCCCAGCCCTGCGTGCCCGGGTAGTCGTCGACCTCGCCGGGGCTCGATAGGATTCGGCTCCAGTCGTTGACCACGAGGTAGCTCTGCGAGCAGTAAACCCGGATCTTGGCACCCTTCGAGGGGTCCGCGGACTGTCGCCGAAAGTCGGCGCGCGAGTCCTTGATCTCGAATTCCGTCTGCGTATCGCCAGACTTGCGGCTCGAGGGCCACAACTGGATCGCCAAAGCGTCGCACCAGCCCTTGTTGGCGAAGCCGGTAGCATTCCCGACATGGCCCACGAACCTGTACTGCGGCGGCCTGTACAGGGTCGCGAGCTTGCGACGGATCTCGGCTTCAGCGCTCATCGGGTTCCCTTCTTTCCTCGCCGCTCCTCGGCCGCGGTGCGGCGCTCCTCGATAATTCGGTCCCGATCCTCTCGGGACATGTTGTCGAAGCGGACAATATGCGGTGTAAACCACGCGAGGACGCGCCCGCATTCGCCTCCGCCGCGGCACTTGTCCACGAGCAGATCAGCCGCCTCCGGGTCAAACACGGCGCCCGGTTCGCGGAACGTATGCGAGCGCTCGAACGCGCTCTCATTCCAGATCAGGATCACCTTGTCCGCGTCGTGGACGATCGCCTTGCACTCGCGGAGGTCTTCCTTGCGCGGAAGGCGCCCCTTCTGGTGCGCGTCGTCGTTGAGCTGCGCAAGCACGATCACGGGCACACCGAGCTCTTTTGAGAGGCCCTTGAGTCCTCGTGAAGCCGCGGCAAGCTCCTGGTCGCGCCGCTCATGCGACTGCCCGGTGTCGTCCGCGCCCATGAGTTGGATGTAGTCCACGAGGATCACGCGGAGCCGTTGCCCGTGTTTGCGCGCTTGTGCGGCGACACGGCGCGACTTGGCGCGGATCTGGAGCGGAGAGAGCGCGGGGCGATCGTCGAAGTACACACTGTCGATCGGAAGCCGCTGGGCCGTAGCGGTGATCTCGGCCCACTCCTCCCGAGATATCTTCGACATCTGCGAGGACTTCGACCCATGGATCCTCGCCTCAGAGAACAGGGCTCGCGTTGCGAGCTCGTGCGCCGTCATCTCGTGCGAAAACACAAGCGCCGCTTGTTGATACTCCGTCGGCTCGTCCCGGTCGTTCAGGAGCATCACCTTGTGCGCCGCAGCATGGAGCACGATCTGCATTCCCATCGCGCTCTTGCCGATTCCAGAGTGCGCCGCGATGATCGCCATCTGGCCCGGCCTGATGCCGCGGATCAAGGCGTCGAGGTCCACAAGGCCGGTCTGGATCCCGGTGTCCGGCGATTCCGACGTTAGATCGCGAAACACCTCCGCGAGAACGATGCGCAGCGTCGGGGCCTCCGTGTCCTCAGCGGCGTCGTTTGATACTGACTGAATATCCGCCTCAACGCTGTCGAGGAACGTGGCGACGTCACCGACGCCGACGTACACCTGAGCCTGCGCGTACTGGCACTTCGCCGCGAGTTGCCGGAGGCGCCATGTATCGCGCACAATGCGCGCGTGATCGAGTACGTTCGCGACCGCCGGGGTCGCGTCCACGATCTCGGCGAGGTAGCTTGATCCGCCGATCTGCTGGAGCCGCCCGTGTTCGCGGAGCCATGCTGCGACGGCAACGATATCGGTCGGCTTCCCTTCGGTGCTCAGGGCGTAGCAGGCGCGCGCGATCCACTGGTGGGCATCGGAGTAGAATCGATCGGCCGGGAGCAAGACGGCGACCTCGGGAACCGCCTCCGGCCACAGCATACACGCGGACAAGACGGCCTTCTCGGCGCCCATGTCATGCGGTGGGATGCGCCCCTCAATCGAGGCGGGCGCATTCGGGCGGCGCTCGCCCTGCCCGCTGCGGCGGCGCTCGTCTCGGGGTGGATTCATGCGGCGCCCCGGAGGAAAGAACGAGCCGGCATCCCGATCGCGCTGAACAGGAGCGCGGCACGCTCCGCTGGGCTCACAGCAGGCTCGGGCAGAGCCTCGGAGATGGGCTCCGCTCGCCGCGCCCCGATGCCCGCGAGAGCGGTACGGCCAAGCGCTGCGACCGTGGCCCGGTAGCGCTGCGACGCGGCCCCGGTGGCATGCATCTCCTCGTCCTCAGCCCGGACCTCATCAAGCTTGGCTTTCTGGTCGGGCGACATCCGGACGCGGCCCGTGCGATCGAACTGGTCGAGGAGCCCACGGCAGAAGTTCCGAGCGTGGCCCCCCGGGGGGCCGGCGGCCTTCCGACGGATCAGGTCGATGTCGGACTCGCGGCCCTCGTTCGGAGCCCGGATGCTGGCCAGCATGGGGCCCGGTTTGCCATCCGGTTTGCCATCCGGTTTGCTATTTTTGCCATCCATCGCGCGCGCGGTTTCAGGTAGCGCCTCGCCCTCTTCACCGTGATTTCTCTTTTCTTTTTCAATATTTGAAGAAGAGAGAGAAGGAAGATCATGGTTACCGGAGGCGTCTACGGTTTTGCCATCCGGTTTGCTATTTTTGCCATCGGTTTTGCCATCGGTTTTGCCATCCGGTTTGCTATTTTTGCCATCGTTTGCCATCCGGTTTTGCCATCGCCGGAGGGCTCCGGCGCGACCGGCGGCGGCACGCTTGGCGGACACATCGGGGCGGTTCGACCCGATTCGACGAGACGGACGCGACACCTCCACGAGGGGCGCCTCGGTGGACTCGGCGGCGGTCGTCGGTAGCGGGCTCGCGGTGGCACTCCGCGGGCCGTTGTAGACGTCGAAGTCGTGGATCTGAAACCCGCCCTCTACGAGGTGGGCGAGCCCGTGCTCGTGGCCAGCACGGGCCTCTACGAGGCGCTTCCAGGTCTTCGCCCCACCGAAGTGGGCGATCATGTCCTTGGGGATAAACCCCTGCGTTCCGCGCTCGTCGCTCCATGCACCAGCGCGCACGAACGCGCCGAAGGCGGCATCACCAGCAGCAGCGATCTTCTCATGAAACGCAGCACCTGTAGCGATCTGGAAAGCCATCACGTGCCCTCCCGGGACTACCGATCGGCGCCCCGATTACTGTCCATTCACACCGATCCGCGGTACCTCGCCATGCGCCTACGCCGCTTCCTGGAGCGCAGCCAGGACCGCTTCGACGTCTTTGATCTGGATCATGTTGGTGGTGATCCGGCCGGCGCGGATCGCTTCGGCTAGGCGCCGAATCCGCTCGCGCTCAGCGCGTTCCCACGCAGTAGAATCAAAGATCATGCACTCCTCCGCGAAAGACACGTCTCCAGCACGTAGCGTCGACCCACATAGGTCCTGCCTCGGTAGGTCATACCGGGCCGGATCAGGTAGCCGCCCTTCGTGGCAAGGTGCTCCCACGGCATGGCGGGCTCGTAGTATTCACACCCCTTGACCTTCCAGACATGGACCAGGACGAGGAACGGGTCCCTCAGGGGCCTTGAGGTCTTGACCGGGTGCGTGGGTCTCTGGAGTGGCACCTGAGCGGCTCCAGAGGCGCGGAGACGATATGCCGGCCAGTGATCCTCATGCAGCGGGGGCAGCATCTATCTCTCCTTTTTGCGGAAGGCTGCGATCTGTTCTCGGAGGCTCTGGTCTGCGAGCCGCTCTGCGTCCTGGCGATCGCGACCGTTGCCACTCTGTCGACGGGCGTCGGGTAGGCCTGCTGCCCACCATGTACCGTCGAAGCCGCCCACGAAGGAGGCGGTCTGCTCTAGGTCGGGCTTGCGCCAAGTTCGGCGGGGGTAGTCTCCCCAGAGTTCATCGTGGGGGGCATGGTGCCATTCCGAGAGCTTCCAGCCGTCGACCACCGTGCCCGTAAGCTTTGCCGGCTTCTTCATGAAGCCTCGTCAGCGGTGCGCACCGTAGAGGTAGCGCTGCTTCTCTTCGGGTGGCTGAGGCGCCATCGGATCCTGTCCTTGGGTCGATTCGCTTCTCGACACTTCTGGCACCTCGAGTGCCCATACCCAGGAGCTCCACAGGATCCGCATCGACCCGTATTCACGCGGCTCCAGTAGGAGCAGAAGGATCGCCCCTTGTTCCGCTCGACCTTCCAGAGAGAGGGAGGCGGATAGAAGATCCGAAGGCCACAGGCTCGGGCGATTCGGACTCGGAAGGGAGGGAGGATCAGGGGCATTCGTGGGATCCTCCCGGAGTGCTGAGTCCGAAGAGGGAGTACTGCTTGGGCGACTCAGGTCGAAGGCAATGTGGCGAGAACCAGATCCGCTCACGGTACGGATTCCCATTATCAGAACCGTAGCCGCCCTGGGCCTTCCAGGCGACGCAGGTCCATGAATCCGGCATCTGATGCTCACCCTCATATCCGCATAGAGCAATGCGCAGACGTGGATGGTCACCGTGCTCGATTGCCCATTGTCGGACCTTAGTCGAGAGTTCCTTATCGTGGTTGGCGTAGAGATCGTCGGCCCCTTCGGAGTAGGGCGGGTCCAGAAGGACACCGGTCAGACCATGGTCTGTGGTCACGGCCGGTGACAGGATACGGATCCAGTCACCGCAGGCGACCCGCACGCGGCGGAGGCGCGCATGTAGCTGGTTCATGACTGCTATGATGTTTGCGGTGATGTCGCCCTGGCCCACGGTGCTCGCGTTGGCACCGCGGCCCGCATTCCATAAATGAGGAAGTTGCTCACTCGGGCCAAGGGTGCGCGCGGAGAGAACTCCGCGCGCACCCTTGGCGAGCATAGGCAGCTTCTCCGGCGGAGCATAGAACCGTGCGCCATGAATGCCTTGGCCAGCACCGCTCAAGTGCCGCACTTGAGCGGTGCTGGCCCCCTTGACGCTGCACCAGCCACTACCGATCCAGGCGCAGAGCCCCCATACCCACCAGCCCGCAATCTTGGGATCGAAGAATTCCGGATCGCAACGCATACGAGTGCGGAACTCCTCCCTAGCCAGGAGCCACTTGTGTCGCGCATGCAGATCGGCCTCATTTACGGGCCAGTCACACCAGCGCGCCACCTCCTCGGCAATCAACATTCGTCGTCGTTCGCATTCCACGGGCTCGGGCCAGGCAACGGCTCGCCAAAAATTGGCCAGGTAGCAGTCAAGGTCGTTGACCGTCTCGATTTTTGGCTCCGTCGGTCGAGCCAGGAGAACCGCAAGACTCCCCGCGAAAGGCTCACAGTAATTACGGACGTCGCCAAGGCGCTTCCAGATCAGATCGGCCGCTCTGGACTTGCCACCGAACCAGGGGAATGGAGCGCGTAGGACCGAACTCACGCCGCTCTCCTCCTGATCTCCCGCTCCCTACACGTGAGATACCCACGGGCCCACTCGCCCGCCCTCTCCCGGATGGCTGCTATATCTGCGTACGTGGTCGCTCGCTCCCCCAGAGCTCGCACCAGGATGCTCTCGGCGGCTGCCCATACCTGTACCAGGGAATCCCCACGGGCCCATGCAGTGTGCGCATGGGCGAGGGCATCGAGACCTTTGCCGAGGTCGAGCAGGACGGCGAGGGCGAAGAGCTCGGCTTGGGTCGATCCTCGCTGGTTGGAGGCGAGGGCACGGAGGCGATCGGAGGGTAGCGTCACGCGATCATCCTCCCGCCCAGGCGCTTGTAGTGCATCATGAACTTCTCCAGGACCTCGTTCTCGTCTTGTGGATAGAAGGGCTCACGAAGGGGCTCCACGGGAGCGCGTCGGACCCGATCATCGTGGGTCGGCATTAGGTGGATCCGCTCGGTCTCCAGGAGCACGAGATCGGCATTGTGGACGATGGGGCCGAGATCGAGTGGCACGCCGATCGCCTCTCGCAGCGCGGCTTTTGCTTGCTGCTCCATGGTGCGGAGTGCAGCGGCGAAGGGGCTGGTCTTATCGTGCAGCACCGGCCCCGGCACATCATAGGGCGGATAGATCTCGTGCAGGTCGTGGACGAGCCCCCAGAAGACCGTGGTCCCATCGTAGCCCTCTCGTTCCAGGTACTCGGCGACTCGAATGCTGTGCTCGGCGACCGAATAGGGGACGATCGTCTGCCCGCCCCATCGAGGGATCCGAGCGAGGGTCACGAAGTCGACGGATCGGACATCGGCCGGAGAGGGCGCTGCCGGATACCAGAGGGCGCCGCTCTTCATGGTGATGGGCCTGCCACGATCGCCTGCCCTTCGAGGCGCAACTAGATCCGCGATCTGGCGCAGGGTATCGGCCAGGGACAGACGATCCTCCTCAGTGGCCTGATACGTCTCGACTTGGCCGAGCAGAATGGCGGCGAGAGAGGCAGCATCGCCGCCAAGGATCTGATGGGTCACAGATGGGGTCATGCTAGTCCTCCCGATGTCGGCGACTGCCCATGGTTCGGGCAGCGAATCCCGTTGATCACGGTTCGATTCCCGCAGGCTCCACAGAGCCCGAACGTGGTGCCACACCCATCCTCGATTCTCACAACAACAGCTCCCGCCCCATGGCATCGTGTGCAGTCCGGATGTCCACGGGTCGGGTTCTTTCGGGGCCGCTCACAGGTGCAGCGCTCGAAGAACCGGAGTTCCGTACAGGTCGCCACGTTCTCTTCGTCGATCGACCCATAGCCGACATGCGGGAGTTCATTCCGAAGAGGTGCAGGGGATAGATGGGCGGCAAGGGCGATGATGTTCACCGCGACCCACCCTCCGGAATCAGGTCAGGTCTCCGAAGCTCCAGCTTCCGCTTCAGCTTCGCTCCCGCAATCATCTCGAGCTGGCGAACCCGCTCCCGGGTCAATCCGAGATGGCGACCAATTCGCTCCAGCTTCATCCCGCCACGATCCGCCATGTCGAGCGCACAGGTCGCGGTCATCACCTCGAGACAGACATCGCCGAGGATGCGACGGGGTTGGCCATCGGAGAAGAAGCTCCCGTTCCTCCGGAGCGGACCCTGATAGACGTACTCCACGATAGCATCAGGGCGCTCGATGTGAGCCTCCCCGTTCTCGTCCACGTAGAGGGCGAGATGGTACCGGCACCCAACCCATGGACAGGGACGTGGCTGACCTTCGCATTCGCCTCGGGTCTTCGGTCGATCGTACCCCATCAGTTCCTCGTCCTGAGACGAGAAGTCCAGGGAGAGCTGCATGGGCTTCCTCCGCACCCCTGAGGGCGGTGCGAGAGGAGGCACTGGAGCGAGAACAGGGAGGCGACGGGGGGTCATGGGCCCTTCTCCTACGACTCTGTGATCACCACATCGGTCCCGATCTGCCCGCACGCCACATCTGGAGCCATCCACGCGGCCCCCATGGGCCCCTCGCTCCAGAGGGGGATACCGATGCTGCTCTCCTCCGGATCGGGTCCCAGGATCGCCTCGAGTTCCTGGTCGGTCACAGGATCTTCGCCAATGGCGACCAGCCGATCCGAGATGCGCTCTCGCAGAGCACGGCGATCGAGACCGGGGCCAGCGTGTCGAATCTGAGATTCGATAGCGAATCGACGTGAGTTCATCTGCGCCCCTCTTTCTCGAGTCGCTCTCGCTCCGCGTGCCCTGTCCCGAGGAGAGCCATCCCGATCTCGACCATCGCGCCACCCAGTCGAACCAGGGCATCGGCGTCGCGAGACTCGAGCCTCCAGCCCTGTCCCGAGAGCTTGGCGACGAGTTGGGCAAGGCTCGCCACGGTCGTCATTCCGCGACCGGAGAGCTGGGGTACCCCGGAGACAGGCGTCGCTTCCGTGCGGGTCACAGCCTGCTGGCACGCGCTGAAGAGCATGAAGGCCGCTGCGCGCTCTTTCGCGCGACCCTCGAAGGCCAGGCGGAGACCATCCACGATCGTGGGCGGCACATCCCTCCGGGTCGGGTCGGCCTTGAGCCCCACGCGCTGCTTGTTCGTACCGAGGACCTCAGCGGCGTCCTGGTACGAGAGCCCAGCAGCCCGAAGAGCGAGACCGAAGAGCTCGGCAGCGACAGCGACAGCATCCCGCGCCTCGCCTCTGGGGTCGGGTGCTTCCCGACTCCTGACGTGGCTTTCACCGAATGACGCTAGACCGGCATCGTCATCTACTGGATCCGAACACGCAGCCGCATGCTGCGAGCCATGAACGACAAACGAAGGAACCGAGCGAAGAGCAGCGGTCACGGTCTAAACCTCCTCCAGAGTCGGGGTCGTATCAGGGTTGATCTCGACGGCGACAGCCGCGAGGGCTGCGTGGACGTCGAGGTTTTGGGTAGTGGCTCCGCGCATCGCGCACACCGCTGCATCCTCCCGGCGCTGGTCGCGCCGAGCTTGCAGGATGATCTCGTGAAGCGCGGAGGCAGCGTCGTACTCGTGCCTATACGCCCGGAGAGCGCGAACCTGCTCCAGCACACGTTCAAAGATCGGGCGATCGATAGTCATTCAGTGGCTTTCTCCAGCAGGCTCAGGGCGCCGGACCTCAACGGCAGTGGCACGGCTTGGATCATGGCGACGGACGACCGGGTGCTCCGCGAGGTCGAGCGCGCGCGCCGGGCGTGCTTCCGACGGAATCTGGTATGGATCGGTACTCCGATCGGTCCGGCCAACGACAACGCGATCGCTCCTCCGCCTCAAACCCCTCAGCAGCAAGCGGATCTCGAGGAGTACCCGAGCCGCGACGGGCAGGGGTGGTGGCAGGACGCAGGGCCGATCCATCTACACCCCCTCCTCGGCGAGCCGCGCCCGCACGCCGTCGATGCAGACTCCGTTCTCCAGCGCTCGGGCAGCAATCTCCCAAGCACGATCGGCCCGATCTCGGGACAGGGGCGGCGAGAGGACTGTGCGCAGTCCGTCATGCTCCCGCAGCGAGACCTCGAAGCGATCTCGATGGGGCCAGAGATGGAGGCGATCCTGAGTTGCCATCTACGGCCTACCTCCCGTGGGTCGACCGAGGACCCACCAGTCCCCGCAGCGATGGATCGCGCCAGTCACTTCCATTGTGACGGCGGCCGTAGAAATGGCGGCGTCTCGAAGAGACTTTGGAAGCCCAGCGACCCACAGGCGATCCCCGGTGCGTCGTTGTACGAGCGCCGAGAGTTGACCGCGCGGCACCGCGGTTCGCTCGCGAAGTATCTCGAGAATGGCGGCGTCCAGCATCTACTTGGCCCTCTGGCGGAGAACCTCATCGGCGCCGCTGCACGCTCGATACCGGACGTCATTGCGCCTGGTCTCTGCCAGTCGGCGATCGAGCAGGCCGAGCCGGGCCACAAGGATCGCTCGCTCGGCCTCCAGGCTCTCCCGCTCTCCGCAATTGACTGGCGCTCTACTGAGGCGCCGCAGTCGCACGCACAGGGCGCAGGAGCCGGGCGCCTCGCAGGTACCGCACCAGAGATGCCCATCGGGACCCATGCGGATCGCGTTGTAGGTGGCGCGAAGCCCTGGGTCCGCGAAGGCTCGCGCGAATGCAGGTACTACGACCGGAGCGTCGTCGTCCTCTTCGGGAGAGGTACCGTCCGGGATCAATTCAGGCATGGCCTACCTCCCCCCGGTTCTGCGGGCCTCGATCACGAGGCCAAGTGCACGATTGAGATCATCCTCGAGATTCCGGAACGCCTCAAGTTCAGCCGCCACCCACAGGAGTTGCGCCTCGGCTCGGTCCGCGCGTTCCCGCTGCGCGGCTCGGTCGCTCTCGATGGTGATGAGAGCCTCTTCCAGCGCGCGTACCTCGTCGCGCAAGCCATCGCGCTCCTTGCGCAACTCCAGGAGCGCCGAGTCGATCGCGTCACCCGCGACGACTATGGGCTCTTCTGGAGCGTCGGCGGGTTCGCTCGTGATCTGCGGCGGCACTGCTGTAGTGTGGTGCTGCAAGAGGCGCTGGTGCTCTGCGTGGCGAAGGATCCCGAGGTAGGGGCGTGGTTCCTGAGCTTGGTCGTCCATGGATTGCCTCGTGGTCTCAGGGGCGCTCGTGGAGCGCGGTCTCTTTCTCTGCCGTGGATCGACACGGCGGATCGCAACGCGATCACCAGAAGCGCTGGCGAAGCGACAAGCGCTCCTGCGCTCAGGACCGCCGAGGAACTCAGCTATGCAGCATCCTCGCGCAGAGAACTTTTCCTGGCTGCCTGCTCAGGCTTGAGCCGGCCCTCCAAGAGGGCGCTCAGTGTCTCGAGCGTGACTCCCAGACCATGGGCCAGCGCCAGACGGAACCAGTAGCTGGTGAACCGGCTCCTGCCCCTCTCAGCGTGGACGACGCGATCGCGACCTATCTGGCCGCGATTCGCGACATCTTCCTGCGTCAGGCCCAACAGCTTCCTCAGGTCCCGGAGCCGCTCCGCAGGCGCGCCCCGGTTTTTGATCTGTGCACCCATGCTCGGGACTATGAGCAGTATTGATACACGTGTCAAGGTACCAGTGTAAAATAGGCCGCTTTTCGTGAAAAATCCGCCGCATACGGTGTGCACCGTGCAGAATGACACCCCCCGCGATCGTGTCCGTGCTCTCCGTGCTGCCCTGGGTCTGAGCCAGGAGCGGCTCGCGGCTGCTACGGGCGGCGAGCTGGTACGCGACGACATCGTCAAGCTTGAAAAAGGGCAGAACCAGGGGACGTCCTCACGGGTCCGACGCGGCCTTGCGATTGCCGCGGGCGTCGATCTCGTGGTGATGGACCAGTACATGGACGGAAAGATCGAACTCGAGGAACTGATGGCGAGCCGCGCCACCCGTCCTGTCGAGCCAACGCGTCCGATCCTGCGCCAGCACCCGCGCTGGTCCGAGCTCTACCAGGAGGCCCGGCGGATCTTCCCCGAGGTGCCGCAGGAGTACGTAGACGCGATCGGGAGCCAGCCCTTCGTGTGGGGCGAGCCGGGCGACGTAGACGCGCGGCTCGTGGGCGAACTCGCCGAGCGGCTCTGGTCGTGGCACCGCCGTAAGGGTAAGCGCGTCGATGAGGCTACCCCGTCCTCTACGAAGGGCTCTGGTCGTCGATAGACGATCGTCGGAGCAGATCCACGACGTCCACGTCCAGCGCCGCGGCGATGCGCTCGAGCCACACGAGCGTTGGCGATGCGCGTCCTCCGATCACGTTCCAGAAGTGTGAGTCGCTCACCCCCGCGCGCGCCGGGAGGTGTGTCAAGGGAATTTTTCGCCGCCTCGAAAGCTCACGAATCCGCGAAATTAGGCGGCGATGCAGAGCATCCACCGCCCGAGCGTAGGGAGCCGACCTATATCCCCACTCCGGGATCCAGGAGTCGGCACGACAGCGCTAGCCGGATCCCTGTGCCAGGACGTACCCTAGCGCGTCGGGCGTTACCCGACTCCGGGAGGTAAAGGATGCGGGAAGGTTCCCTACGTGCGTTTGTCGAAGCGGTCTTCCGTGGTGAGAAATCTCACCCTCTACTTGAGCGAGCCGAGCACCAGGGGCTTGCTGAGAATCTGATCAAGCGTACGGGTACTCACGATCCAGCGGGAGCGCTCGAGAGGCTTGGGTACCACCCGCGCCCGTGGGATCTTCCGAGCCAGGTACCCTTCATGCTGGACGGTGACGAGTGCCTGCATGATGAGCGCGACCCAGCGCCGCTGCGTAACCTTTGCCTCTGGAGCGCTGCGGCCTACGTCCTCCTCACGCAGAGCGGGGTACCATTCAGCGCGGCCGATGTGTGGCTCCTCGTGGGCGCGCTCGTGGCGTCGCGGGACGGTCCCTCAGGGGTCCCCGAGTGGTTCGCCAGTGCGTACACGCACACACAATTTTTACCCGTGTATATTGACACGGTGTAAAGAAGGCTATAGGCTGGCTCTGTCATCGCGACGGAGCCGCCATGCCTACCCACCTCGTCGACGTCGATCTCCGCAAGGCCTGCCAGCTTCTCACGGACGCCACCATCGAGATGTCCGGTCGGGACGCCCTTGTCACCACCGTGCGCTGCGACGGCGCACTCATCGCGACGATCGCGCCCCGACCTGGCTACCGCGGGCACCCCGGCGACCTCGTGGGCCGCGCTGTCGCTCGCTGCGTCGAGGTCCTGCGCTACCACCGCTTCGAGGTGCGTGCGGCGCGTAGCACCGTCACCGTGCTCGGTCGACGCCCTGCGCCCACGGACCTCGACACCCTGATCGCCGAAGCGGACGCGAACGCAGCGGAGACGATGGCCCGGATCCAGACTGGGAGGCCCTCGCCCAAAATTGCTGCTGCGAAAGCCGCCGATGATGCGCAGTACCTCTCGTGGAAGGCGGAGCAGTGGGCTCGCAAGCTTGATCCCGCGCGCTGGGACGTAAATCGAGCCGGCCTCCTTCGACGGATTGCGGAGGGGCATGAGGCTGTGCGCAGTCGTGCCTACCTCGCCGCGCTCGACCAGGTGATCGCAGAGAGTGGCGGCCGATGGGTGGAACCCACCGCGGCGTGAGGGCGACCATGAAGCTCAAAGCCCTCCGAACCCACCGGGCGATCACCTTGGCGCAGTACGAGGCCGCGCGGACCGCCCTCGAGCGCCTCGAGCAGGCCGCGCGCGACTACGGCGCCGAGGACTGGGACGCGATCGACGGCGCTGCGCGGGTATGGGATGCGCTCGATGAGTGTATTCCCCTGGATCAGCAGCATAGGCAGGCCAGCCAGGAACTGCTCGAGGGAGCGGCCGAGAACGCCGAGGTCGAGGATCTCGAAGAGGCTGTCTACCTCGAGCGCGAGCGACGCAGGCTCGATGTCCTCTACGGCGCCGCCCGCGACATCCGGGCCACGTTCGAGGCCCTCTCGACTGCGCTCCGAGAGCAGGGTGTGAGCGCTCGTGCCGCAGACGAGGCGGGCGCGGAGGCGATCGAACTCGCGCAAAACGCGGACAGCGCCGCAGAGCTCTCAACAGAGATGACCGCCCGGCTCGCCGAGATCGATCTGGCCATCGCGACGCGAGAGGCGATCGATCGCTTCCTTGCCCGCTCGCCGCGAGATGATCGCGACGATGCCGAGCAGCGGATTCAGGAACTTGTGTTCGAGTAGGTAACTCCCCCGGAGGCGGGGTCCTGTCGCAGGACAGGATAGGAGCAGAGCATGTCAATCCGTATTGAGCGGTGGTCCACCACGCTCCTCGGCGATTCTTTCAAGGCACCGGAGCAGCGATCCCTGTGCATCCATGGCGAGGTCCACGGCCACCCAAACTTCGCGGATGGTACCTTCGTTGTAACATCGGCGGTGGTCAAGACCATGGGACGCACGGTGCGTGTCGAGGAAGGCTATGAGATCGTGCTGGGTGGAGAGGACCCGGCATGGATCGGGTGGATGGAGTCTCAGGGGATCAGGTTCGACCCCGAGAATCCGATCAAGTCACGGAGGGCGTAGGACCATGCTCGTAGCAGCAACGTTTCTGGCGACCCTGAGCCCAGATGTACCACGGTGGGCATTCACCTACGACCCAACAGAGGAGGAGCTGGCAGAGGCCCGGCGCCTTCTCGGCGAGCCCCACGGCGTGCTCGCGATCGCGCAGATCCAGATCAGCCGCGGCTGGGATGGGTCGGGCTATCGGGTATCCAGGCCGATGTGGGACACGGGGCCTCTCGTGGGAGCCACGCTGGAGGAGATCGTTCGGAGAGAGCCCCAACTCTCCACGACTAGGAGAGTGGAGCCATGACGAGCGCGGGTAAGGTCCAGCTGTTTTCGATCCGGAGTCACTGGTCAGATTTCCTGCTGTGGCAGGGCGAAGCCGCGAACCTTGCGGAGGCGGTGAGAAAGGCGCTCGATAGCGGCGCCGATCTCCGCGGCGCCGATCTGAGCCAAGCCTACCTGCACGGCGTCGACCTGCACGCTGCCGATTTGAGTGGCGCTAAGCTGACCGATACCGATCTTAGCGGTGGCAATCTGTGCGGCGCTTACCTACGTAGCGCCGACCTGTACGATGCCGACTTGAGCGGCGCTCTTCTGGCCGATGCCGACTTGAGCGGCGCTTGTCTGAGATATGCCGATCTGGAAGGTGCCAACCTGAGCGGTACTATCTTGAGCGGAACGGATCTATGTGGAACGAACCTGCGCGGCGTCGAACTGAGTGAACACAACCTGAGACGCTCCAACCTGAGCGGCGCCAAGAGTGACTTCTTCGCCGTGCTGTCAGCTGTTCCCGCGGAGGCTCCGGCGGTCGCAGCAGCGATCCGTGAGGGGCGCGTCAATGGGTCGGTCTATCAGGGCGAATGTGCGTGCCTTGTGGGCACCATCGCGAACGCCCTAGGCTGTGAGTATATGCAGATCCCAGGGCTCAGACCGAACGCTGATCGGCCGGCCGAGCTACTGTTCCTGGCAATCCGACTAGGCGACACACCCGAGACAAACCCGATCTGTCGACTCGTCCTCGAGTGGATCGAGGAATGGCAAGCAAAGGCTGGGACACCATGACCACCTCCGTGCACCCACTCGAAAAGATCCTTGAGCGGCTCCCCTCTCGCCCCTGCTCCGAGGGGCAAGCGTGGATCCGGTCGCTCCCCGCGACCACGCCCCCGGGGGATGCGTGGAAGTCCTGCCACGATGCCCGCTGGCTTCTCTGGCTCTGTGGACAGCTCTCGTTCGACCCACACATCTTCGCGCTCGCGGCGATCGAAATCGCAAAGACTGGTCTGCCGATCTGGGAGAGCCGGTATCCTGAGGACCGACGCCCCCACGCAGCGATCGAGACAGCGCTCGCATGGACGCGCGGGGAAGCGACGCCCGAGCAGGCGCGCGTGGCATTGCGCGCCGCGCATGATGCAGCCGACGCCACTTACGCTAACGCCGCCACACACTTCGTCGCCGGTGATCGCGCCGCGCATGATGCCGCAAGCGCTGCGTACTTCGTCGCCCTCGCCACATCGGCTGCTGCCCGTGCCGCTTACTACACGGGCGTCGCCCTCGCCAACTCCGACGCCCGCGTTGCTTACTATGTCGGCAGCGGCAGCGCCGCTGCCGACGATGCGGCCGAGTTTACTGCTGCCGCAGCCGCCGATTACACATCCGCAGCCGCCTCGGTCACTGACTTCGCCGCCGCGGACGCCGCCGCCAACCATTGGCGCGCATCGCTGGCTCACTCCGCAGATCTGGTACGATCGATCGTACCCTGGAGCGAGATCGAGCGGCGCCTGCCAGGCGATCGAAGGAGTTCACCGTGAGCCCCTCCGCGCACCCGCTTGAAGAGATCCTCGATCGGTTTCCCTCTCCGCCCCTGCCCACCTGTGAGGCGCGCGCGTGGCTCCGCTCTCTCCCTCTGAAGATGCCACCGGAGGAGGTTTGGAAGACCTGTCCTGATGGGTGCTGGATGCTCGAGTTCTGCGGTCGGATCAGGATCGACCCCCGCCTCCTCACACTTGTGGCGTGCGCGATCGCGGAGACCGCTCTGCCGCATTGGGAGAGACGCCATCCCGGAGACCGACGCCCGCACGAGGTGATCGAACTGGCGCGCGCGTGGACGCACGATGATGCGCCCATCGTGCAGGTGCACGTGGCACAGCACTTTGCATATGAGACTGCGATATCGGTACATTTTGGCTTGCGAGTGCCTGAAATCGTTGGACCCAAATCGGCAAAAGGTACCGCGGATCTCGTCCGATCGATCGTGCCCTGGAGCGAGATCGAGCGACGCTTACCAGGCCCGAGGCTCCGGGGGAAAGACAGCGAGGCGATTAAGGTAGGTGCGCCATGAACCGGGAGCCCATGGACTTGGCAGAGGGGAACAGGCTCGAGCGATGGGAACGGCGAGCGAGACGAGGAGGGTAGCGTGATGAAACCCAATACAATTGACCGCCTGGTCGCCTCGCTTCTCCGTGACGTCCATCATTACAGCAAGTCGCACGAGGGATCGCCATGGTGGATCATGCGCGAGCGCATCCGTGAGCGCAGGCACAAGACGCGGAGACGCCGGCGCGGCGATCACCCATCGAGGTGCAAGCGCTGCTACGTGCCGCGAGGCGGAGGATGGTGATCGTGGGAGTACGAGCCGATCACCCCGTCATCCTCGAGCAGGAGCGCATGCGGTGCGCATGTGTCCACACCCGGGCGACCGAGTGCATCGCGCTCCGGGGTCCCATGAAGCTATGGGACGGGGCCGATGATCTGGATGACGGCTACGGGCGCGAGGAGTGCTCCTGCTCCTGCCACGAGGAAGAGGACGACGGCAATTACGACTACGAGGAGTACCTATGAGGGTTCGAGTTTTCGAAGAGGGCTTCACTAAGGACGATGGTCACGAGTACGATCTTCGTCCAGTCGAAGCGGTCGAGATGTTTGCCGATGAGATCGATCTAGAGGACACGATCGGTGTGGTCGTGGTCCCGGTGGATGACGAGGCCAGGGCGCTCAGCGGATGGCAGATCGACGACGAGGAGAAGAAATTCAGGCTCTACGTGATCAAGCCCGTT
>Ga0196964_10000071_pt1 | contig 68736 bp, 73 predicted proteins | sample S1_10metaG_FD_148615 | JGI IMG/M metagenome (GOLD analysis project Ga0196964, IMG submission 148615) | Soil microbial communities from Anza Borrego desert, Southern California, United States - S1_10 | ecosystem: Environmental > Terrestrial > Soil > Desert | place: USA: California | collected...
TCCGGCCCGCGTCGCCGCCCCGCGCCCGACCCACCGCACCGTCACCACCATGAAGACCGTCGGACGCGGCGGCGCCGCCCGCAAGCTCCAGCCCGTCGCCTCCGAAGACGGATGGGAGGAGTTCTGATGTCGGACGTGATCGCCTTGCCGGCCGTGCTGGACATCCAGGCGGTCGATGCGCTCCGGACCCGGCTGCTCGGCGCCCGGGGTGGTCCCCTGACGCTTGACGGTTCGTCGGTCGAGCGTCTGGGGGGGCTGTGCCTCCAGGTCCTGCTGTCGGCGCAGCGGACTTGGGCAGCCGATGGCCATCCGCTGGTCGTCAGCCCGGCGTCGGATGCCTTCATCGATCAATGGGACGCGTTCGGCGCGCCCGACATGGCCGCCGGACAGAGGGGAGATCCCGCGTGACCAAGACCGTACTGACCATCGATGACTCGCGGACCATGCGGGACATGCTCATGCTGGCCCTCGTCGAGGCCGGTTACCGGGTGATCCAGGCTGTCGACGGCATCGACGGACTGGAGACCCTCTCCGCCGAGGGCGCCGATATCGTCATCACCGATATCAACATGCCCCGTCTCGATGGCTTCGGCGTGATCGAAGGCATGCGGGCCGATCCCGCACACCGGGCCACGCCCGTGCTGGTGCTGACCACGGAGAGCGACGCAGCCAAGAAGCAGCGGGCCCGCGATGCGGGAGCGACCGGCTGGATCGTCAAGCCATTCGATCCGGCCAAGCTGATCGACGCCGTGCGGCGGGTGGCGGCCTGACCATGAGCGACGACCCGTTCGAGGCGATCAAGGTCACCTTTTTCCAGGAATGTGACGAACTGCTGGCCGACCTCGAAGCGGGCCTGCTGGCCATCGAGGCGGGCGACGCCGACGACGAGACCGTCAACGCCGTGTTCCGCGCGGTTCACTCGGTCAAGGGCGGCGCCGGGGCGTTCGGCCTCGACGATCTGGTGCGCTTCGCCCACGTTTTCGAGACGCTCCTCGACGAAATCCGTTCGGGTCGCAAGCCGTGCGACGATCCTACGGTAAAGACGCTGCTGCGCGCCGCGGACCTGCTGGCCGACCACATCGCCGCGGCTCGCGGCCAGGGCGCGCCCGTCGACGAAGCGCGTTCCGCCGGCCTCGTGATAGAACTGGAAATGCTCACCCACGGCGAAACCGGCGCCGGCCCGGCGCAGCCGGCCGACCCGGATCCGGAAGTCGTGTTGCCGGAAGCCGACGAGTTCGACTTCCGGCCCGTCGTTTTCGATCTGTCGACGTTTGAGGCGCCGGCTGCGCCCGCCTCGGCCGGAGCGCGCTGGCGGGTGACCTTCCGCCCGCACGCGCGGATGTACGCCAACGCCAACGAAACCGGCCTGCTGCTGCGTGAACTGGCCCGGCTGGGTCCCGTCGCGGTCTCGCTGGACAGTTCGGCCTTGCCGGACCTGGCGGATCTGGCGCCGGAAGAGAGCTATCTGAGCTGGACCGTCGATGTCGATACCGCGGCCGGCGAAGCCGCCGTCCGCGAGGTATTCGATTTCGTCGAGACGGACTGCGACTTGACCATCGCGCCCGCCTCGGGGGCCGGGGGCGCGGTCGCGTCCGCCGACGATCTGGACATCGCGGCGCTGCTGGCGCGCGCGAAGGCAGACGCCCCCGCGCCGGAGCCGGCGCCGGTTGCGCTGACGGTCGCGCCGACGCCGGTCGTCGCCGCCCCCCCGGTTTCGGCCCCGACCGCATCAGCGGTGGCGTCTGCCGCGCCGGCCGCTGCGGCTGTCACCATCCGTGTCGACCTCGACCGCGTCGACCGGCTGATCAACGTCGTGGGCGAACTGGTCATCCAGCAGGCCATGCTCGCCCAGCGCGTGGTCGAAAGCGGTCTCGCGCGCTCCTCAGGTATCTCCGTCGGCCTGGAGGACCTCGAGCTCCTGACACGGGAAATCCAGGACAGCGTCATGGCGATCCGCGCCCAGCCCGTGAAGTCGGTCTTCCAACGGATGCCGCGCCTTGTGCGCGAGGTCGCCGAAATGACCGGGAAGCGGGTCCGCTTGGTCAGTGAGGGTGAGGCCACCGAGGTCGACAAGACCGTCGTGGAAAGGCTGGCCGAACCTATCACCCATATGCTGCGCAACGCCATCGATCACGGCCTGGAAGGCGCGGAAGATCGCCTCGCCGCCGGCAAGCCGGCCGAGGGTACAGTGCGACTGGTCGCCTTGCACCGGTCCGGGCGTATCGTCATCGAGATCAGCGACGACGGCAGGGGCATCAACCGCGAGCGGGTGCGAGGCATCGCCGTTTCGCGCGGCCTGATCGCGGAAGACGCCGTTCTGACGGACGACGAGGTCGACAATCTGATCTTCCTGCCGGGCTTCTCGACAGCCGACACGGTGTCCGATATCTCGGGCCGTGGCGTGGGCATGGACGTCGTGCGCCGCTCGATCCAGGCGCTGGGCGGCCGCATCTCCATCGCGTCGACGCCCGGCAAGGGTTCCACCTTCACCCTGAGCCTGCCGCTGACCTTGGCCGTGCTCGACGGCATGGTGGTCACCGCCGCCGACCAGACGCTGGTGGCGCCGCTGACCGCTATCGTCGAAAGCCTGACGCCTCGGGCCGAGGACGTCCACTACGTCGGCGGCCACGACGCGGTCATCCGTTTCCGCGACCAGTTCGTGCCACTGATCGACGTGGGACTGGTGATGGGTTTCCGGTCCGCGCCGGCGGTGCCTGTCTCGGGCGTGGCAGTGGTCATCGAGACCGAGGCCGGCAACCGTTCGGCCCTGCTCGTCGACGCCATCCAGGGGCAGCGACAGGTCGTCATCAAGAGCCTGGAGACCAACTACCAGCAGGTCGAAGGGGTGGCCGCGGCCACCATCCTCGGCGACGGCAGGGTCGCCCTGATCCTCGACGTCGACGCCATCGTGGCCAACGCCCGCCGCCGGTCGGCGCGTCCCGATCTCAAACTCGCGAGTTGAGCATGTCCGAAGCCTTTTCCGCCGCCACCACCTCCCGCGAACTGATCGCCTTCCGCATCGGGGAGCAGGAGTTCTGCGTCGATATCATGTCGGTACGCGAGATCCGTGGCTGGACCCCGGCGACGCCGTTGCCGCGGGCGCCGGGTTTCATGAAGGGCGTCATCAACCTGCGTGGCGCGGTTCTGCCGATCATCGACCTCGGCGCCCGCTTCGGCCTGCGCACCTCCGAGCCCACGGCCCGCCATGTCATCATGGTGGCGCGGATCGGCAGCCGCACCATCGGTCTGCTGGTCGACGCGGTGTCGGACATCATTCAGCTGACCGACGAACAGGTGCAGCCGACGCCGGATGTCGCCAGCGATCACGTGAAGACCTTTGTGAAGGGCATCTTCGCCATCGACGGCCGCATGATCAGCCTGATCGAACTGGACCGTATCGTTCCCGAGAGCGAAGCCGAGGCCGCATGACAACCGTCGCCGGTCGAACCGCGCTGGTTGAAGGCGAATTCGTCTTCACCACCGAGGACTTCCGCCACATCGCCCAGATTCTGCACAGCCACGCGGGCATCGCCCTGAACGAGGGTAAGGCCGCGCTGGTCTATTCCCGTCTGGCCAAACGACTCCGCACCCTGGGCCTTCGCAGCTTCCGCGAATACTGCGCCCTAATCCAGGGCGTCGAGGGCGTCGACGAGCGTCAGGCGATGACGGCCGCCCTGACCACCAACGTCACCCGCTTCTATCGCGAGCCGCACCATTTCGATCACCTGCGCGATCACGTCATGCCGGTTCTCGCCGAGCGCGCTCGCGCCGGAGGCCGGGTTCGGCTCTGGTCCGCCGCCTGTTCGAACGGGCAGGAGCCCTATTCGATGGCCATGACCGTCCTGTCGGTGCTGCCCGAGGCCGCGGATCTGGATCTGCGCATCCTGGCCACGGACATCGATCCGAACATGATCGCCGAAGGAACGGCGGGCATCTATTCCGAGGATGCGCTGGAGGCCGCGCCGGCCCTGCTGCGGCATCGCTATTTCGACAAAGCCCCGGGGCAGGGGCGCGACCAGCTCAGCGCCAACGCCACGCTGCGCCGCCTGGTGTCGTTTCGCGAGTTGAACCTGATCGGCGACTGGCCGATGCGCGGCAAGTTCGACGTCATCTTCTGCCGCAACGTCGTCATCTACTTCGACGACGCCACGCAGGAGCGGGTGTGGAGCCGCTTCACGCCTCTGATGAACCCGTGCGCCATGCTCTACATCGGCCACTCGGAACGGGTCAGCGGTCCGGCCACCGCCCGCCTGCAGACGAACGGCCTGACTTCCTACAGGCTGGTGTCATGAGCATCCGGGTCCTCGTGGTCGATGACTCGCCGACCATGCGCGGGCTGATCACCGCCGCGCTGCGCCGCGATCCGGAGATCGAGGTCATCGGCTCGGCCGCCGACCCGCTGGAGGCGCGCGAGGCCATCAAGCGGCTGAACCCCGACGTCATCACGCTGGACGTCGAGATGCCCAATATGAATGGGCTCGAGTTCCTCGAGAAGATCATGCGCCTGCGGCCGATGCCGGTGGTGATGGTCTCGACCCTGACCCAAGCGGGCGCCGAGGTCACCCTCGCGGCGCTTGAGCTCGGCGCGGTGGACGCCATCGGCAAGCCCTCGTCCGGAGTGACCGCGGTCGAGGCCTTCGCGGACCTGGCGACCAAGGTGAAGGTCGCCGCCCGCTCGCGGGTCCGGAGCGAACGCCCTGTTCCGGCAAGCCTCCCCGGTGCGGACTATCGCGTGAACCGGGATATGGTACTGGCCATCGGCGCCTCCACCGGCGGCGTTGAGGCCCTGCTGACCATCCTCACCTCCTTCCCCGTCGATTGCCCGGCGACGGTGGTGACCCAGCACATGCCGGCCACCTTCACCCGCAGCTTCGCGGCGCGGCTCGACAAGGTGTCTGCTGCGACGGTCGCGGAGGCCTCGGACGGCGCGCCACTGGAACCGGGTCGCATTTACATCGCCCCGGGCGGTGACGCCCACCTTGAGGTCGCGGGCGCTACGCCGCGGTGCCGGCTGGTAAGATCCGACACCGTGAGCGGTCATCGTCCCTCCGTTGACGTGCTCTTCCGGTCGGTGGCTCGCCTGCGTCGGCCCATCGCCGGCGTTATTCTGACCGGCATGGGACGCGACGGCGCCCAGGGTCTGCTGGAGATGCGTGAGGCCGGCGCCCGCACCCTTGGTCAGGATGAAGCCAGCAGCGTCGTTTACGGCATGCCCAAGGCGGCTTTCGAAGCCGGGGCCGTCGAACGCCAGCTGTCCCTGAGCCGCCTGCCCGGCGCCATTCTCGAAGTCTGCGCCGCCGCTTCGCGCGACGCCGTCACTGTTGCTTGAGGAAATCGTATGTCCGCCGCCGCCGCCATCCACACCCTCATCGTTGACGATCAGGCTTCGATGCGCGCCCTTATCCGCACCAGCATGCAGCAGCTCGGCTTCCGGGAATTCCGCGAGGCCGGGGACGGCGAAGCCGGGCTGCGCCACATGATCGCCCAGCCGGCGCACCTGATCATCTCGGACTTCAACATGCCGAACCTGGACGGGCTCGGCCTCCTCCGGGCGGTTCGCGCCCATCCGCCGACGTCGAAGGCGGCCTTCATCATGCTGACGGGGCGCGCTGATCGGGATCTGGTCGCGCGCGCGGTCCAGTTCGGCGTCAACAACTATCTCGTCAAGCCGTTCACCGTTGCCCAGCTGAAGGAGAAGGTCGAGACGGTCTTCGGTCCCCTGACATGACGGCCGCCCAGCGAGATCCACACCCCGCCTGCCGGGTCCACGTCGGGCAGGGCGAGCACTACGTGACGACCGACCCCGGCGTCATGCTGACCACTGTTCTCGGCAGTTGCGTCGCCATGTGCTTGCGCGATCCAGTCGCCGGCGTCGGCGGCATGAACCATTTCCTGTTGCCGGAAGGGTCCGGTTCGGGTCCGGACGCCGGCCGGCGCTACGGCGCCTACGCCATGGAAGTGCTGATCAACGACTGCCTCAAGAGAGGCGCGCGTCGGGACCGGCTCGAGGCCAAGCTTTTTGGGGGCGGGCGCATGTTCGATTCGCTGCAGGACGTGGGTCGGGCCAATGCCGACTTCGCCGAGCGCTTCCTGCGCGACGAAGGGATCCCGCTGGCCGGCGGCAGCCTGCGAGGCGCTGGCGGTCGACGTGTTCAGTATTGGCCCGTCAGCGGCCGGGCGCTCCAGCGCCCTGTCACCGATCATACTCCGCCCGTCCCGACGGCTCGCCCGGTCGTCGTGGCGGACGCCGGCGCCGTGGAGCTGTTCTGATGACTCCCCAGCAGACCCGTGCCCTGTTCTCCGGCCTGTCAGCCGAACTCGGGAGCATGATGGAGACGGTCGAGGGCCTGTCCTCTCTCGTTTCAGAACATGCACGACAGGCCCCGGCCGACCGTCGCTCAGGCGTGCTGGTCAAGGCGCAGGCCGTCGACGACCTGCACCAGACGCTGGACTCCATCCGGCGGATGGCCGGGGCGCTCTCGGGCGGCGTCACGATCGAGACCGCTCTGGCCGATATTCCACTGTCCGCACTGGCGGCTCGCCTTCAGAGCGCTGCGCTATCGGTCGCGCCCGGTCGCGAAGGGGCGATCCCTTCCGGCGACCTCGTGCTGTTCGAGTAACCCATGGCGCGCCTTCCTCGCCAATCCGACCGCGTCAACCTCGAGCACATCACCGTGCTTCTGATCGACGACAACCTTCAGGCCCTCGACATCCTGAGTTCGGTCATCCAGGGCTTCGGCGTGAGGGAGCAAATCCGGTGCAACTCAGCCGTCGAGGCCACTGAGGTGATCAGACGGCGTCCCGTGGACCTGGTCCTCGTCGATTGCGCCATGCCCGAGATGGACGGCTATGATTTCACTCGTTGGCTGCGCGGGGAGGCTCCCGCCCCGACGCGGCAGACTCCGGTGATCATGATTACCGGCCACGCCGCGGCGTCCCGTGTACACAAGAGCCGCGACTGCGGCGCCAGTTTCGTCGTGACCAAGCCGCTCACGCCCCAGGTCTTGCTCCAGCGAATTATCTGGCTGTCGACGGACGAGCGCGAGTTCATCCAGTCCGAAACCTATGTCGGTCCCGATCGCCGGGTGCGCAACGTCGGACCGCCGCTTGACACGGCCGGCCGCCGCAAGGGCGATCTCTCCGCCCATGTCGGCGCCGCCGTCGGGGCCAATATGGATCAATCGGACATCGACAGTCTGTTCAAACCGCGTCGGGTGGCCCTGTGACGACAGCTCGGAAAATCAGCGCCAGAAGCAGCCTGGCCGACAAGATGGCGCGGCCAGGCGGGCGCACCATGGCAGACGCCGTGCGGGCAGCGGAAGCTGGTCTGGACACGCACCGTGAGGGAGGCATGCGGTCGCTGGACGTGACTCTCTCCCGGCTCGAAGCGATCTGCGCGGCCGGCGATGACGGGGCTGCGGCCCAGGTCTATGAGCTGGCCTCCGCCTTTGCGGACATGGCCGGTCTTTTCGACACTGGTCCCCTCTATACCGCCGCTTTCAGCTTGTGCGAGACCACCGACCGGATGATTGCTGCCCGATGTTGGCAATGGCCTTCCGTGGATGTCCATCTCCGCGCGATCCGACTGATCATCTCCGCAGGCTGCGAACACGACGAGAGGTCCCGCGCGCTCCTGGGAGGTCTTGCTTCGGTCGTTGCGCGGCTTCCAAAGCAGGCCGGTTGACGGGACGATCTCCGGGCGCCCGATGAGTCGATCCCAGCCATCATCCTCCTTGCGGCCGCAGCCGACGTCGGCAATGGTTCGAAAGCGACTTTCAGCCGTCGAGATCCGAAGGTCGGCTTGCCGGCGGCGCGTGAATGTCCGCTTCTGGCGCGGAGCAGATTACGGGACCTCCTTTGGCTGAACCTCGGACACCCTACGGAAGACCAGTGAGCGACCGCCCTGGCGGGTGACCACCTGCGCCGCCGGCGTGTCGCCGCCTGAGAACTCCAGCGACGCATCGGCTTCCTCGACGTCGAACGCTGTGGGCGAAGAGGCGCTCAGGCCCACGGGCTCCTGATCGCCCATCCGCGCCTTCAGCGCCTCTCCCTCGATGAAGACGATCATCCTCCGGCCGCCGCTGGCGTAATCGCCGGCGAGGCGTTCCAGCGCCGCCCGCGGCAGGGATATCGCGACATCCGACCCGGGCTCTATACGCCGCCCGACCAGGCCGTCGCCGTCGCCCCGGGGGAGGAAGCGGATGGCGTTCACCGCGCCGTCGGCGTCGCGCTCCAGCGTCAGGCGACTGAAGCCGTCCGCATAGAGGAAGTCGTCGGCGGCGATGGGCGTCAGGGCCACGGCGGGCGAGGCGCCGCGCTTCACGGTCAGGGCGCCGTCGACCACGCGAAGGGTCCGCACGGCGTCGTCGAAGCGGTAGACTCCTTCGGCGGCCTGCAGCGCCGCCGGCTCGACCGGAACGGCCACGGCGGCGGGATAGGGCTCGCCCAGCGCCATGGCGGTCAGCCGCCGCATCACGGTGTTCGAATTGTCCTCGTCGAGCGTGGCGTCGTCGTTCTCGAGCACCACGACGGTGATGTCCGGTCCCGGGGCGTAGGCCAGCGACGAGGAATAGCCGAAAATGGCCCCGCCGTGACGCAGCACCGGGGCATGGCGCACCGTCTCGTTGTAGAGGCCGAAACCGTAGCCGGTCCCGACTTCCAGCGACCGGGCGGCCGGAGTGATCATCTGGGCCCAGGTTTCGCTCTTCAGCACCCGCCCCTCGTGCAGGGCGCGGTTCCAGCGGAACAGGTCATCGACGGTCGAGACCAGCGCGCCCGCCGCGTGCGGCTGGGTCATGCTCATCGGATGCATCGGCACGACCGTCCGCCCGTCGTGGGAATAGCCGGTCACCGTCCGCGCCGAGAGTTTCGGGTCAAGGGCGTAGCCCGTGTCGGTCATGCCCAGCGGCTCGAACAGCGCCTGATCGAGATATTCGTGCCAGGGCAGGCCGGTCACCGCCTCGATCACCGCCCCGATCAGCACATAGTTCGAGTTGCTGTAGGCCCAGCTGGCCCCCGGCTCGAAATCCGGCGGCGCGGTCTCGAACAGGTCGATCAGCTGCGCGGTGGTCAGGTCCTGCTGCAACAGCTCGCCGTAGCCGGGCGTGCCCGTGTAGTCCCTGACCCCGGCGGTGTGGTTGAGCAGCTGGCGGATGGTGACGCCGCCGCCGCCCGGGAAGTCCGGCAGGATGTCCGAAAGCGGCGCGTCGAGATCGACCTTGCCGGCTTCCACGAGGGTCAGCAGGCCGGCGGCGGCGAACTGTTTGGTCACCGAGGCGATGCGGAACACCGAGTCCGGCCGCAGCGGCTCGTCGGCGTCGATGTCGGCCTCGCCCCGCGCCCCGCGGAACAGGACCGTGTCGCCCCGCGCCACGAGGATTGCCGCCCCCGGCCCGTCGGCGGGATAGTTACGGGCCAGCAGCTCCCCGGCGTAGCGCGCGACCTCATCCGGAGTCCGGGCGACGGCGGTCTGCGCCGGGACCAGCACGGCGGCGGCGGGGGTCAGGCACAGGGCCAGGATCAGGCTGAAGGGGGTTCGTGTCACGCGATAGCTCCTCGAGAATTTAAGTACTAAACAGTTAGTAGTTCGGGACGAAAAGACGGGCGGGCTCACCGGACGCCGAGCCTCCTCAGGACCCAGCCGCCGCGGACCAGCTCCGCCTCGACTTGGATGGTCGCCGCGCCCTTCGGCCCGGCCATCGGGATGCGCAGGTCGGCCTCGCCCCCGCCGTCGCCAAGACGCAGGTTCCCGCCCTCAGGCCGGGCCGTGGCGACCGCCGGCGAGCCGAGGCGCGCGACCACCGCCGGGTGCGCCGCCATCATCGCCAACAGGGCGTCGTATGCGGCCGGTTCAACCGGCTGGACGGGGTGCGGGGCTGGCGGCGTCAGACTCAGACGCGAGACCTCCGCGATCCAGTTGCGGACGTCGGCGTCGATCGGACGGGCCTGGCCGTTCTCCCAATAGGCTTCGGTGCGGCGGCCCTCGAGGTCGAGGCTCTCGCGGTAGAAGCGCTGCTTGTCGACGCCGCCGGCCGAAATTTCGCGGAAGTCGCCAGGGCCGAGCGGCCCTTGGGTCGAGGCGCGGACATGCAGGTCCGGCAGGCCGCCGCCGGCCATGCCTGCCTGGGTGAGGATCAGCGCGCCCGAGACGGCGAAGGCCCCGAGAGCGGCCCAGGCGCCCCAGCGTCCCCGCGACGGCGGCCCCGACAGCAGCCGGCTGACGCGTTGCAGCAGCGAGCCTCCGCCGGCCGCCAGCACCAGGCCGGGCGAGGCCGACCGGCCGCATTCAAGCCCCATCAGCGCCTCGGCGAGGGCGACGGCGTCGCCGCCCGCCGCCACCGCCAGATCGTCGCAGGCGTGCTCGCGTTCCTGCCGGATGCGCCGCCCCAGCCACCACACGGCGGGATGGTAGAACAGCAGGGCCTCGACGACGCACTGCAGCCCGTTCCACAGCCAGTCCCGGCGCGCGATATGGGCCAGTTCGTGCGCCAGCAGGGCCTCGATCTGGTCCGTGGGCGTCCGCGTCAGCATCGACAGCGGCAGCCAGATCACCGGCTTCAGCAGACGTGCCGTGCACGGACCGGGAACGGCATCCGTCAGCCGCACAGCCACGTCGCGCCCGATGCTCAAAGCCCGGCGCAGACGCTCTACCCGCGCCGGCCACGGCGTCGGCAGCGGGGCCCAAGGCGCCCGCTCCATCCGCGTCAGGGCCCGGATCGCCACGAGATGACGCATCAGCATCAGGGCTACGCCCGCCAGCCAGATCAGCACCACCAGCGCCGCCACGGGCGACGACTCCTGCACGAAGACGCCGCCCGCCAGCCGGGGCTGGGTCATCGCCGGCATCAGGCTGTCGTACAGCTCGGCGGTCGGCCGCATCCAGAAGCCGACGAACTGCAGCGCCGGCGCCAGCAGCATCGCCACCAGGAAGACCATCGCCGCCGCATGCCGCCACGCCGCGCTGGTGCGCCGCATGGTCCGCAGCGTCAGGCCGGCGGCCACGGCCAGCACGGCGCCCTGCCACAGCGAATGCAGGAGGGCCGAGGCCAGCGCCGGCGCCAGTCCGTACTGGGCTGCGGCCAAGGTCTCCATCAGGGCTTGTCTCGCTTCGCCTTCGCCTCGGCGATCAGTCGGGAGATGGCGTCGAGGTCCTCGGCGCTCGCCATCTCGTCGTCGAGCGCGCGCTGCATCAGCGTCAGCGCCGACCCTGAAAACGCGCGCAGCACAAGATTCTTGAGCAGCGACGCCTGCACCACCGGCTCGGAATACCGCGCGCAATAGGTATGGCTGCGCTCGGTCTCGTCGCGGCGCACCAGTTCCTTGCCCGCCATAATGGTGAGCATCTTCAGCACGGTCGTGTAAGCTGTGTCTTTGGTCCGCGACAGCACCTCATGCACCTCGCGCACCGTCATCGGCTCCCCGCGCGCCCAGAGCACGCGCAGGATGGCCAGTTCGCCTTCGGTCGGGGCAGGAGAAGGGGTCATGGGAGAGACCCTAACCCACCTGACGTACCCTTAGTACTAAACGATTAGTAATGACGGGTGGTGCGCGAGGGCCACGTTCCGCAGGGACAGCGGGTACTTCACGTACATCATCACCGCGAGGCGGATCACCTCGGGCGAGCTGTCGAAGTAGCGGAAGGGGTTGGCGGAGCGGGCCATGTGCGTGGCGCTAGCCGGTCCGGCTTACCGTGGTGCTAAGTTTGGGCTGACAGAGCCCAGAGAACTGTTCCGGGGGTGCGTGGCGGAGAGGGTGGGATTCGAACCCACGGTACCCGTAAAGGCACGCCGCATTTCGAGTGCGGTACATTCGACCACTCTGCCACCTCTCCGCGGGGCCGAACGCTTTGGTCGAGCGAGCGGCTTCTCTAATGGCGCGGACGCCTCGCCGCAACCCCTTCCGGGCCGTTCGCGCCGCTTCATTTCGCCGTCGCGTTTTCTCAGCGCTGGGCGGGCAGGGGCAGGCCGAGCGCATCCGCGGCCGAGAGGTCGCCGTCGATGGTGCGGAACAGTTCGGCGGGACGCCCTCCGGTAGCCGCGGACAGGCGGCCGGTCGGCTCCACCAGGCCCGTCCGCTCGACGCCGCGGCGGAAATTCTGCTTGTGCAGCGACAGTCCGGCGACCGCCTCCGCGGCCGACTGCAGCTCCGACAGGGTGAAAGTCGACGGCATAAGGTCGAACAGCACCGGCCGGTATTTCAGCTTGCTGCGCAGCCGGCCGAGGCCGGTGGCGAGGATGCGGCGATGGTCCGAGGCCATGGCCCGGCCGGGCGTTCCCGGCGGGATCGGCATCTCGCGATCACGGGCCGCCTCGGCGACGAGGCCGGCCTCGTAGAGCAGTTCGTAGCGCTCCAGCACCCGGCCTTCGTTCCAGCGGTGGGAGGGCGCGGGGGCGAACAGCGCATCGACCCGGGCCTGCCGCTTGGCATCGCCCCCGGCCCAGGCGGCCAGTCCGTCGAGCAGGGGCTTCAGGCAGGCGGCGGCGCCATCCCGGCGGTCCTCCCACGGAAAGATGTCCAGCACCGGCGTCCAGCGGGCCTCGGCGAGCGGCGCGTCCGCGGCGTCGGCGGTCAGGGCCAGATAGCCGACCGAGACCTCGCGCCGTCGTTCCGGCCCGGGCGTGGCGCGCGGGCTGGCCCGGCCCAGGTCGCCGAAGGTGTAGAGCTGTTCGACGAAGCCGAGGCGGAAGCCGGTCTGCGCCGTCACGAAGGCGCGCAGGGCCAGCTCGAAGGTCCGGTCGCGGGCCGGATCGAACGGGCCGAACGGCAGCGCCAGGGCACCGTCGTCGCCGGGGGTGGTCAGGACGCAGGCCTTGCGGTCGCGGAGCGCGATGACCACGGCCGAGAGGCCGATGCGCACGCCTTGTTCCGCCGGAAAGCCCATGCCTACTCCGTATGCCAGGCGTCGGGCGCGGGGACGAGCCCGACCGCTTCGGCCAGCACCCGGTAGCGCTCCAGATAGCGCTGCTGGGCGACCGGGGCGGGCAGGGGGTCGATGATCAGGTCGTAGCCCGCCGGCGGCTTGCCGAAGAAGCCGAGGGCCTCCTGCCGGGTGAAGCCGGCCAGCTGGGTCGCCTCGAAGAAGGCGCACGCCTTGTCGGCCTCCTTGATCAGCTTCTTGATCTCAAGCGGCGTCTTGGCTGGCAGGCCGAAGCGGATGTGGATGGCGTGCTCCAGCCGGGCCTCGAAATCCTTGTAGCTGACCCCCAGCGCCGCCTTGAACGGCGAGATCATGTCGCCGATGACGTATTCCGAGGCGTCGTGCAGCAGGGCGGCGAGGCGCCATTTCGGCTCCAGGCCGGGCCGGATGTGGGCCGCGATCTCCTCGACGACACAGCTGTGCTGGGCCACCGAGAAGGCGTGCTCGCCGACGGTCTGACCGTTCCAGCGCGCGACGCGGGCGAGGCCGTGGGCGATGTCCTCGACCTCGATGTCGAACGGCGACGGGTCGAGCAGGTCGAGCCGCCGGCCCGACAGCATCCGCTGCCAGGCGCGGGGGGCCTTCTTCGTCGAGGGAGTTCGGGGCGTGACGGCCAAACGACGATCCTGCTTGCTGGGCAGGTCAGGTGACGCATCCCGGCGCCGCGATCAAGCCTGAGAGGCGTTATTCGCCGACGTTGAGGGTCACGAGGTCCTTGGCGTCCTCGAACACCCGGCCGCGCTCGCGGTCGCGGGCGCGTACGGTGGCCACCACGATCGGCCCGCCCGCGGGGCCCCGCGCCTCGTAGCCGACCAGCCTCCAGCCCGCCTCGGACGGCCGGTTGTCGGTCAGGATCCAGCTGGCGCGGGTCGCGCCGCCGCCAGCGCTGGTGCGGATCTCGGCGGCGTCCTGATTGGCCTGGACGCTGACGTTGTCGCCGCCCTCGAAGCCCCGGATGTCGACCGACCCCTCGCCTTCGGAGGCGTCGATATGGAAACCGCCGATACGGACGCTGGCCTCCTCGCCCTTGGACTCGATATGCAGGCCGGGCAGGCGGACGGTGGCGTCGTCGCCCTCGGCCCGGATGTCGACCCCGGGGGCGCTCACCGAGGCCCGGTCGCCCGCCGCCGCGGCATCCGCCTCGGCCGACGCGGCCGCGGCCTCGCCTTCGGCGGAGGCGGCCCTGAGCTGGGCCACCGCCTGCGGCATGACCGCCGACAGGCGGTCCTCGAAAGCCTTCAGGACGTCGGTCGCCGGCGCGCCGTCGAGCATGACGAGATGCAGGCTGACCTCGGCCCCGCGGGGTCCGACGTAGGTGCAGACGGCGCCGCCCTCGCTGGCCGAGCCCTTGCGGGTCAGCGAACCCATGGTCTGCGGACATTGCAGCGTCTGGACGACCTTCAGCGCGCCCTTTGAATCAGTATCCTCCGTGTGCGTCGACGAGATCCGCACGGAATCGCCGTCGCAGGCCGCGGTCAGGGCCGCGGCGCAGAGAACGGGGATCAGCAGGGGACGCATGGTCATTGTGTCGGTCCTTGTCGCCTTCATCCTGCGCGCCGCGCCTCGGGAATCCAGTGAAATCGCGGTAATCGGAGTGACGAAACCTGTCCGCCGATGTGTTCAGGCGCCGGGGCGGGCGCCTTCGCGCCGGTTCAGGAAGGCGAGCCGTTCGAACAGATGGACGTCCTGTTCATTCTTCAGCAGGGCGCCGTGCAGCGGGGGGATCAGCCTGTTCGGCGAGGTCTCGCGCAGGGTCGCAGGATCCACGTCGTCGACCAGCAACAGCTTCAGCCAGTCGAGAAGTTCCGACGTCGACGGCTTCTTCTTCAGTCCCGGCGTGTCGCGGATTTCGTAGAACGTCTTGAGCGCTTCGGAGACCAGCCGCGGCTTGATGCCCGGGAAGTGGACCCCGACGATGGCCTTCATCGTCTCGTCGTCCGGGAAGCGGATGTAGTGGAAGAAACAGCGGCGCAGGAAGGCGTCGGGCAGTTCCTTCTCGTTGTTCGAGGTGATGACCACGATCGGCCGCACCGCGGCGCGGATCGTTTCGCCGGTCTCCTGGACGAAGAACTCCATCCGGTCGAGTTCCTGCAGCAGGTCGTTGGGGAACTCGATGTCGGCCTTGTCGATCTCGTCGATCAGCAGCACCGGCCGGGCGGGCGAGGTGAAGGCCTCCCACAGCTTGCCGGGCTTCAGATAGTTGCGGACGTCGTGGACCCGTTCCTCGCCCAGCTGGCTGTCACGCAGGCGCGAGACCGCGTCGTACTCATAGAGACCGTTGTGCGCCTTGGTCGTCGACTTGACGTGCCAGGTGATCAGCGGCGCGTCGAGGGCGCGCGCGATCTCGTAGGCCAGCACGGTCTTGCCGGTGCCCGGCTCGCCCTTGATCAGCAGCGGCCGTTCCAGCGCCACGGCCGCGTTGACGGCGATCTTCAGGTCGTCGGTGGCGATGTAGTTCGAGGTGCCCTCGAACCTTTCGCTCTGGCGGGTCATGGACGGCTCCGGTGCTGACGGGACAGGGGTAGCGAAGCCGCCCCGGGTTAACAACGATCATGTTGGACCGACGGGACGCGGCGGGCCCGGAAACGAACGCCCGGCGGTCGGTCAGGCGATCGCAGCGCCGGACAAATCTGCCGGGTTCGCGGTTTCGCGCCGGATTAGCCATGTAAGAAAATCAATGGCTTGGCCGAGGTTGCCGTCGGCCCGATCCTTGCGTGGGCGTGCGCGAACCAGAACCGGTTCCGCGGCCAGAAGGCCGTTCCCACCGACCAGAATGGAAGGACTGCCGATGGTTATGTCGGTCAACACCAACGTGGGCGCGATGATCGCGCTCCAGAACCTGAACGCGACCAACGCCCAGCTGGCGACGACGCAGAACCGGATCAACACCGGGAAAACGGTCTCCAGCGCCAAGGACAACGGGGCCATCTGGGCTATCGCCCAGGGCCAACGTGCCGAAATCGGGGCGCTGAACGCGGTGAAACAGTCTCTCGATCGTGGCGTCGCCGCGGTCGATGTGGCGCTTGCGGCGGGCGAGACGGTCTCCGACCTCTTGCTGCAGATGAAGGAGAAGGCACTGGCGGCGACCGACGCGTCGCTCACGACCTCGGCCCGCACGGCCCTCAATGAGGACTTCAAGGCTCTGCGCGACCAGATCGCCTCGGTCACCGGCAACGCTGAATTCAACGGGATCAACCTGCTGAAGACCGCCGCCACCGGATTCCAGGCCCTGGCCAATGCGCAGGGTACGTCCACGCTGACGGTCGGCGCGGAAGTCATGGCCCTGGGCAGCACGACGGTATCCGTCGCCACCACCCAGTCGATCGAGACCCTGACCAAGGCGACGGCCTCGCTTACGGCCGTCAGCAACTCCATCGACGCCGTTTCAGGCGCGCTCGCGCGTCTGGGCACGAAGTCGAAGGCGCTCTCGACCCACATCACGTTCGTCGGCAAGCTGTCGGACGCGCTGGAGTCGGGGGTGGGCAACCTGGTCGACGCCGATCTGGCGAAGGAAAGCGCCAAGCTCCAGGCCCTGCAGACGAAGCAGCAGCTCGGGGTTCAGGCGCTGGGCATCGCCAACCAGACTCCGCAGCTGGTCATGTCGCTGTTCCGCAACTGATTGTTTCCGGTTCTCGCAGGCGTCGGAGGGTTCGCCCTCCGGCGCCTCGCGGAACCCCGCTCGTGCGAACCGCCTAGAAGGTGAGCCGCAGACCCACCCGGAAATTGTACACCGTGGCGTCGGTGGTGGTCAGTCCGGTCGACAGGCCGTCGACGAAGACTGGTCTCCTGAGCTGGGATTGAACACGGCCCCCACCTCGTCGAAATGGGCGGCGTCGACGCCGACTCCGACCGCGACATTCTCCGACAGCGGTATCGCCGCGAACAGCCCCGCGGCGGCGATCCAGGTCACGCCGTCGTCGCTGTCGTCGAAATTCAGCGTGAAGTCCGCGTCCTGCGGCCCGCACAGGGCGCAGACGTTGCGCTCCCATGCCGTCAGCTCGGACGAGCGGTGGAACAGGCCCGCCGACGTCCAGCCTCCGAGGAACACCGGACCGGCGCGCTGCTCGAGCTGCAGGCCGACCCGCCGCCGACGAAGTCATCGACCAATTTCTGGCTCCGCTCCTGGGTCAGGGTCTCGCCGAACACCTCGGCCATCGCGGCGCTGTCGTAGCGCCGCCGGTTGTTCAGATAGTCGGCGAACAGGAACCAGGTCACCGGTCCCGAAGCCTGCCAAACCGCCTTGAGTTTGAGGTTCAGCGCGACCGCGTCGGTTTCGGCGATCCAGTCCAGACCGCGATCGGCGATGTTCAGCCCGGTCGAGCCGCCCGGCGAGAAGTCGCCGTAGACGAAGCCGGTGTCGATCCCGGTTCCGTCTGGCACCCGCCCCTGCGACCGCTCGTCGCCTTCGCCGTAGAGCACGCTGCCGGAGATCAACCACTCGCGCCACGCCAGCGGAAACAGCACCAGGCCGAGGGTGTGCATGCGGTGGCGTCGGCGTTGCGGCCGGCGAACGACTCGGGTCCTCCGTTGGGGCGCTGGAAGCCGGTCCCGGCCGAGGTCTGCGCATCGAGATCGCCGAAGCCGACATGCGCGACAGCCGTCATCCCGTCGCCGGCGCCGCCGAACCCCGGGACCATGGACACGGGCGTGACGCCGCGCCCGCCGCGCCGCAGTTCTTCCTGGCGGCGGGCGTCCTCGGCGGGGTCCGACAGGCGAACGCCCCGACCCGATCCGCGGTCGGATTCGCGCTGCAGAGCCGCGTCGCCGGCGGCGTCCGTATCGCGCCGCAGCACCGCGCGGCGGGGCGCCGGCGTGCCCAGCAGATCGAGCCGGGCGCGTTCCTCGGCCATCTGTTCGAACAGGGCCCTCTGCTGCGGCTGAAGCTCGCGAAGCCGCCGCTGGGCGCGGATTTCAGCGACGAGTTCGGCGTTCATCACCGAATACATGTCGTACATATCGCGGAGCTGGAGGCGGCCCTGCGCGACCAGGTCCTCCATGTCGCTGACATTCAGCTCCTTGATGATCTTGCGGCCGCCGTAGGTGATGACGTCGCCGACCAGGGTCGCCACTCCCAGCACGCGCCGGAACACCACCGAGAAACCTTGGGTGACGGCGTGGGTCGCGGCCTTCTCGGTGATCTCCTCGCCGGCCTCGCGCAGTCCGAAGACGGATTCGTTCTCGAAGCGCTGACGCGCCGCGTTCAGCTCCTCGATCGTGCCGCCCTGCCGCCGGATCGCTTCCTCGAGGCGCTCGAGATCGACCCGCAGCTGGCCCTGCCGGTTGGTCGAGAAGCGGATGGACTCGTCGATGGTCCGCCCGCTGCCCAGCTGGTTCGCCTCGTTCATACATCCGAATACTGGCTCTCCAGCTGGTTCAGCCGTGTGGCGTCGGGGGTCTGCGCCGGAACGGGCGGGTCCTGCGCGAGAGCGGGCGTTGCGCCGATCAACGGCAGCACGGCGGCGAACATCAGGGCGCGGTTCATCACGGGGTCTCCTCGGTTCAGCAGTCCGGACGGCGGCCCGATAGACATCGGTCCGGTCCCGTCCGGGTTCGAGCGGAGGAAAGCGCGGCCTCGCCCGGGCCGCGTCATCGGTTCTGATGAGGGTGTGGCCGGAAGTCCGGGCTGGTCAGTCGGCCTTCGCTGGTCAGCCCAGGCCAAACATCTGATAGACCGCCAGGAAGGCGCGGCTGACCAGCTCCCAGGCTACCCAGACGAAAACGCAGACGCCGGCCACGCCCAGCCATCCGACCAGCACGACCAGCCCGTCCCGCTGCATCAGGCCGAAGCCGAAGGTGGAGATGATCAGGGCCGGCACGAGGTTGCCGCCCCAGATCGGCAGGACCAGGATGAAGGCCAGCACCACCGTGGCGACGCCGATCAGCATCTCGAACACCGGGCTGGTCATGATCGACAGGCGCGGCTTCGACAGCCGCTCCACTCGCCGGACCCGCGGCAGGACCGCCTCGACGCCCGTCCGGTAGGCCGCCCGTTCGATCGACCGCTTCAGCGCCCATTTCGGCAGCCAGAGCTGGTCCTGCCGGGTCATCAGCTGCAGGCCCATCAGCAGCAGGGGCGCGCCGAGGATCGTGGTCGTTCCCGGGATGATGCCGATCGCGATGTTCATCAGCCCGAAGAACAGCATCAGGGCGCCGAAGCCCCGCTCGCCGAAGGCGTTGACCAGCTCGCCGAGATACAGCTTGGGATCGTCCTTGGCCCCGATGTCTTCCAGCACCTGCGAGAAGGGCCGGGTGTCGCTCTGGTAGTCGTAGTCGGGCATGGGCGGCTGCAAGGACTCGTGCGACGGGGTTCTTCCGATCTAGGTGGGACCGTGAGCGCGCGCCACTTAACAAACATCCATGCGGCGTCAGACGATCCGGCCGATCCACTCCGTGCCGTGGGTGAAGCTGGCCACGATCAGCCGCCAGGCGAGAAACAGCACCGCGACCGTCGCTCCCGTCAGCAGCCAGCCGATAATGACTGCGAGGCCGTCCCGCTGCATCACGCCGAGCGAGAAGAAGCCGACCGCCACCGCCGGCAACAGATTGGCGCCCCAGATCGGCAGCACCAGCACCACCGACAGGAAGACGCAGGCGAGGCCGATCAGCCCCTGACCGAACGGTCCGGTCAGGAAATGCATCCGTGGCCGGGACAGGCGCTCGGTCAGCCTCAGCCCGCGCCGGAACCGCGCGCTCAGCCGACGGAAAGTCGCCCGCTTCACCGCCGTCCGCTCCGTCCAGCGCGGGATCCAGAGCGCGTCGCGGCCCCAGGCCAGCTCCATCGATAGCAGCAACAGCGGCGCACCGGTCAGGGTGGTCCCGCCGGGCGGCCACGGCATCATATTGATCAGGGCGAAGAAGAACATCACCGGCCCGAAGGCGCGGTCCCCGAACGCCTCCACCACCTCGCCCAGGCACAGCTTTTCGCCGCCGCGTTCGCCGAGCTTCTCAACCACCTCCGAAAAGGCGCGCGGCCGGCCCGTCGACGTCTGGATCAGCGTCATGCGCCGACGCTAGCGGGGCGGACGCCGGCGGTCATCCCGGTTGGCGCGCGGCGCTCAGTGCTTCACGTGCTCGGGTTTGCCCTTGCGCTTGGTGTGCGCCATCTTCTCGAGCTCCTTCTCGCTCATCGACATCATCGATTTCGAGGCGCCCTTGAGCTCGGACTTGGGGGTGTCTCCGCGCTTGGCGGACAGGGCGGCCCCGGCGGCCTTCTGCTGGGCGGCGGATTTGGCGGGCATGGGGTGTCTCCATTTCTCCTGTCTGGCGAACCGCCGCGGTCCGCCACCGGTTCCCCGCGGCGTTCGCCAGCGTTCTGCCGGGACGGCGAATTATGCTAGGGCAGGAGCCTTGGGTGGAGGACCGACATGCGCACCATCATGATCGTTTCGGGGCTGGCCGCCCTGTCGCTCGCATCCTGCGGGCCGGGTGAAAACGGCTCGGCCGCCGAAAAGGCCGGGAGCGCGACGGGGAAGGCGGCCGGCGCGGATATGCCCAAGGGGCCCACGCCCGGGCTCTGGCGCGTGACCACCCGGATGTCGGGGTTACCGGCCGGAATGGAGCCGCCGCCGATCGAAACCTGCATCCGCGAGGCGAAATTCGAGCCGCCCGCGGGGGCTGCGCCGCACTCTCCGGGGATGACCTGCGACTCACAGTCGTTCCGCCGCGAAGGCGACGCCATGGTCAGCCACATGGTCTGCACCTCGGCGGACGGCGTGCGCACCGTCACCGACACCCGCGTCACCGGCGACTACACCCGCAACTATACGATGGAGGTGAAGAGCACGATGACCCCCGCTCCGACCCCGTCGATGGCCGAAGTGTCGATGGTGATGAACGCCGAGCGGCTCGGCGACTGCCCGGCGGAGCCGCCGGCCGGCTGAGGCATGCCGCCTGCGGATCGCCTCCGTCAGCCATATCGTTCGATACAGCCTTGTGCGCCTGCCGCTACGCGCACGACGTGAGCAAGCTCGATCTCCTCATCCTGGCCGGCGCGATGATCGCGGCCGCCGGTCTCTGGGAGCGCACAGGCCAGGACGTCAGCTGCCCAGCAACTCCCGGCCGATCAGGAAGCGGCGGATTTCGTTGGTGCCCGCGCCGATGTCGTAGAGCTTGGCGTCGCGAACCAGCCGCTCGACCGGCCACTCCTTCGTATAGCCGGCGCCACCCAAGGCCTGCACGGCCTCCAGCGACACCTTCACCGCATTCTCAGAGGCCAGCAGGATCGCGCCCGCGGCGTCGTAGCGGGTGGTCTTGCCGGCGTCGCAGGCGCGCGCCACCGCATAGACGTAGGCGCGGGCGCTGTTCAGGGCCACATACATGTCGGCGACCTTGGCCTGCATCAGCTGGAAGCTGCCGATCGCCTTGCCGAACTGCCTGCGCTCGCGGACGTAGGGCAGGACCACGTCCAGCGCCGCCTGCATGATCCCCAGCGGGCCCGCCGACAGCACCGCCCGCTCGTAGTCGAGGCCGCTCATCAGCACCCCGGCGCCGCCGCCGACCGGACCCATGACGTTCTCTTCGGGGACCTCGCAGTCCTCGAACACCAGTTCGGCGGTGTCCGAACCGCGCATGCCCATCTTGTCCAGCTTCTTCGAGACACTGAACCCCTTCATGCCGCGCTCGATCAGAAAGGCGGTGACTCCGCCATTGCCCTCGCCGGTGCGGGCATAGACCACCAGGGTATCGGCCGAAGGCGCGTTGGTGATCCAGAACTTGGTCCCGTTGAGGACGTAGCGATCGCCTTCCTTGCGCGCCTGGGTCCGCATCGACATAACGTCCGAGCCCGAGCCGGCTTCCGACATGGCCAGCGACCCAACGTGCTCGCCGGAGATCAGCCTGGGCAGGTATTTCCGCTTCTGCTCCTCGGTGCCCCAGCGGCGGATCTGGTTGACGCACAGGTTGGAGTGGGCTCCGTAGGACAGGCCGATCGAGGCCGAGGCGCGCGAGACCTCCTCCATGGCCACCACGTGCTCGAGATAGCCGAGGCCGAGGCCGCCGTAGTCTTCCTCGACGGTGATGCCGTGAAGGCCCAGTTCGCCCATCTCGGGCCACAGCTCGCGGCGGAACTGGTTCTTCTCGTCGATCTCGGCGGCCAGCGGCGCGAGGCGGTCGGCGGCCCAGCGGGCGGTGGTTTCGCGGATCATGTCGGCGTTTTCGCCGAGGCCGAATTCCATCGATTGGGGGGCGTTGGGAATGCTCATGGCGGCGGCGTAGCACCGCGCCGCCCGACTGGCAAAGTCAGCCCCGGCGACCCCACTGCACGAACAGATTCCACGACGAGACGCCGACGCAGATGACGCCGATCACGGCCAGGATCCAGCCGATCACCATGAAGTCGTTCAGCTGGGAGTCGTCCACCATGGCCTTGCGGAAGGCGGCGGCGGCGGCGGCGCAGGCCGCCAGCCCGGTCAGGCCCATGATCACGAAGGCTCCGGTCACGCTCCAGTCGAAGCGGCGCGGCGCGGACGGTTCGACCTCATGGCGCAGCACCGACAGGGTCGGCTCCTCCTCGAACAGCACGGTCTCCTCGTCCGGGACCGTCGACTCTTCGCGCCGGCCGGGCTCCCAGACGGGGCGGCCGGCTTCGACGAAGTCCGCCTCGGTCGCCGGCGTCAGCACCAGCGGTTCCTCCATGGGCGGGAACGGCGAGATTCCCGGAGCCGGCGGCACAAGCGGCGCCACGGGCTCCGGGGCAGTCGGCCAGGTGGGCTCCGGCTCGGCAGGTGCGGGCTCTGCGGCCTCTGCGACCGGGATGTCCGCCGGCGGAGCGCCGGCGGCTTCACCTTCCGGTTCCGGCGCGGGCGCAGGCTCCTCGATGGTCGGAAAACCGGGCAGGGGGCCGACGATGGAGGCGGCATAGGGCGAATACCGCTGAAGGTGAACGGTGGCGACCGGCGGGGCCGCCGCCTCGAAGGGCTTGGGCTCGAACGCCGTCTCCGGTCCGGTGGCCGGGCCGGTGAGCTCGGCGGCCCAGCCGGGTTCCTCCGCGGTGGCGGGCGGAGTCTCGCCCAGCAGGGCGGCGACCGCCGCGGCCCGAGCGTCGGAGGGCGCCGGCAGCACTTCGGCGGGTTCCTCGAGCGGCGGAGGCGGCAGCGGCGCGGCCAGCAGATCGGCCAGATGCATCGGCATGGCCGGATCGGCGACGAACAGGGCCCGCTCGGCGGCGCGGCGACGCAGGCGGGCGTCGGGCGGCGTGGCCTCGGGCCAGCCGATCAGGGCGTCGGCCGCCTCGCCCGCCTGGCCGTCATTGAGCCGTTGCAGCACGTCCGAGGCGAGGAACCGCTCGACGCCGACGGAGATGGCGAAACTGGCCAGGGCGTCGAACTGGTGCTGGTTGAGCGGGGTCGAGACCCGCTCGTTCAGGGCCTTCACCACCGGCAGCAGGTCGTACTGCAGCAGCAGCTCGGCGTCCTGTTCGCTGACCGCCAGGCCCTCGCGGGCCGAAGCCGTGTGCCCGTAGCCGATCACCCAGCGGCCGTCCTCGTCCCGCACCGCGCGCGGCCGGAAGCCCTCGAAGCTCTTGATGAGGACGACTCCCTCGCGGGAGACCTTCAGACGGGAGGTGGTCGCGTCGGACACCGGAATGACCCAAATCGAGACGGAAGCGCTCGCTCAATGGGAGAACCAGCAAACGTCGCGCCGGTCCAGCGGGATCAGAGCAGCACGATCGTGGCCAGACCGAGGAAGATCAGGAAGCCGAAGAAGTCCGTCGTCGCCGTCACGAACACCGCCGAGGACACGGCCGGGTCGAACTTCAGCTTCGACAGGGTCAGGGGCGTCAGCACCCCGACCGTGGCGGCGACCATCAGATTCAGCACCATGGCCGCGGCGATGACCGCCCCGATGCGCCAGTCCTGCGACCACAGCCCCGCCGCCACGCCGATCAGCGGCGCCAGCACGAAGCCGTTGGCCACCCCGACCGCCAGCTCGCGCCAGAAGGTCCGCGGGGCGTTGGAGCTGTTCAGCTCGCGAGTGGCCAGCGCCCGCACCGTCACGGTCAGGGCCTGGGTTCCCGCATTGCCGCCGATGGCCGAGACGATCGGCATCAGCACGGCCAGAGCCACGATCTGCTGGATGGTCCCCTCGAACCAGCCGATGACGCTGGCGCCCAGCACGGCGGTGGCGAGGTTGATGGCCAGCCAGGGCACCCGGCCGCGCACGATCTCGCCCACGTTCGAACCACGGTCCTCGTCCGAGACCCCGGCGAGGCGGAGGATGTCCTCGCGGTTCTCTTCCTGGATGATGTTGACGATGTCGTCGACGGTGATCTGCCCCACGAGACGCCCGGCGGCGTCGGTCACCGGGGCCGAGATCAGGTGGTATTTCTCGAAGATGTAGGCGACCTCTTCCTGGTCCTGGTCGACGGTGATCTCGTTGACCGGATCCATGATCTCGGTCAGCGGCGTCGGCCGCGGCGCGCGCAGCAGGCGGCTGATGGCCACCCCGCCCACCGGCTTGTTCAGCGGATCGACGACATAGATGTCGAAGAAAAGCTCGGGCAGCTCCTCGCCCTGTTTGCGGATGTGGTCGATGGTGTCGCCGACGTTCCAGAAGGCGGGCGCGGCCATGACCTCGCGCTGCATCAGGCGGCCGGCGGAGTCCTCCTCATAGCCCAGCGAGCTCTCGATGGCGGCGCGGTCGACCTCCGGCATGGCCGCCAGCACCCGTTCGCGCTGGTCGTCCTCGAGATCCTCGACCACGGCGGCGGCGTCGTCGGAGTCGAGCTCCTGCAGCGCCTCGGCCAAGGTCAGGTGCGGGACACGCTCCAGCACCTCCTCGCGGATCCCGTCGTCCAGTTCGGGCAGGGTGTCGGCCAGCAGGTCCGGCGGCAGCCACAGCACCACCACGGCGCGGTGCTCGGAGGTCAGGAATCCCATCAGGTCGGCCACATCGGCCGGGTGCAGGTCTTCCAGCAACGAGCGCAGCTTCAGCCCGTCGCCGGCGTCGGACGCGTCGACGACCTTCTCGACGAAGCCCGGCGTCAGGACGTAGTCCTCGTCCAGCGCGACGTGTTCGATATCGTCATCGACGGGGGCGGGCATGTGGGAGTCGGCGGGGTTGCTCACGCGGGCCTCCTCTCACATTTAGCTCACAAGCCGTTGATTTACCTCAATAATTCGATGGTGCGGTCGAGAAGACTCGAACTTCCACTCCGGTTAGGGAACAGCGACCTCAACGCTGCGCGTCTACCAATTCCGCCACGACCGCTCGCATCGGAGGGGGGCTGATAGCGGAGAGAGGGCCTCATGCCAAGGCCCTAAGCGGCGCCCGCCATGAAGTCGTAGACGTCAGCCGCGCGGGTCACGGTGATGGCGATGCGGTCCTCGCGGATCTCGATCTCGCCGCGCGCCACCGGATGGTTGTTGGCGAGGATCCAGACCTCGTCGTGCTCGGAGGCGTCGAGCGGGATCACCGCCCCGCGGCCCATCCGCAGCAGCTGGCTCATCGGCAGAACAGAGCGTCCCAGGACGACCGAAATCTCTACATCTACGGCTTCGATCTGGCTCACGGGGTACTCTGACGCTGACTGGGACTGGACGGACGGTTGTTGCATGGCGCTCCCGATCCCCACATTGGAGGGAACATGCTTTCCCAGTCCTTAAGCCCGGCCGTATCGAAACTGCTCCGCGAGGACGGCGTCCCCGCCGAATGGGCGGTCTCCGGCGGCCATGTCGACTACCCCTTCGCGGTGGAGGCCATGGAGGCCCGCGCCGCGGCCATCGCGGCCGGCGAGTCGCCGGAACTGGTCTGGCTGCTGGAGCATCCCCCGCTCTACACCGCCGGCGTCTCCTCGAAGGACGGCGACCTGCTCGACGCGGGCCGTTTCCCGGTCCACCGCACCGGCCGCGGCGGGCAGTTCACCTATCACGGGCCCGGCCAACGGGTGGTCTATGTGATGCTGGACCTCAACCGGCGCGGCAAGGACGTGCGCGCCTTCGTGCGCGGCCTCGAACAGTGGATCATCGGCGCCTTGGGCGAGTTCGGCGTCCCCGCCGACGTCCGCGAGGGCCGCGTCGGCGTCTGGGTCGAGCGCAAGGGCCCCGGCTGGTCGCGCGAGGACAAGATCGCCGCCATCGGAGTCAAGGTCCGCAAATGGGTCAGCTTCCACGGCATCAGCCTGAATGTGGAGCCCGACCTGACCCACTTCACCGGCATCGTCCCCTGCGGCATCCAGGAACACGGCGTCACCAGCCTGGTCGACCTTGGCGTCCCGGCCACCATGGACGAGGCGGACGCGGCGCTACGCACCAGCTTCCGCCGCGTTTTCGGGGAGGTCGTGAAGGGACAGGCGCCGGTCTGAACCGCCCGTTTCGGGCGGCGTCGCCGGGCCGACGAACCCCCGCCGGCGGAACCGACGGGGGTGGTTTGTCAGCGACGCCGCGGATCAGTCGTCACGGCGGGTCCGGGTCGAGCCGCGGGCGTCTGCGCCGGCGCTGACCGAGGCTCCGTTGCGGTCGGCCGAAGCCGAGCCGTTGGCGGAGGCGTCCGCGTTCGCGTCGACCCGGCGGCTGCGGCGCGCCGGTCGGCTCTCGCCATCATTGCGCGGTTCGGTCGCGGACCCGGCAGAGCCCGAACCGGAGCCTGAGCCTGAGCCGGACGCGTCGCCGGCGATACCGTCGATGCCCAGCCCTGCGGAGCCCTCGAGCGCCCCGGAAGCCGAGCCGTGAACGGAGCCAAGAGCTCCCTCGGCCGTGCCCAGGGCACCCGTAGCCGTGCCCTCTGCAGCGCCGCGGGCCTCACCGGCGGCGGCTTCTCCGCGCATGCGAGCTTGTTCAGCGGTCGCCTCGGCGCGCGCGCGAGCCTCGGCGGCTCGGCGTTCTGCGCGCGCGCGCAGACGTTCGGCGCGGGCGGTCGCGGCGTCTACGCGGTCCCGCGCGAAGGAGCCGTCGAGGGAGCCCGTCAGCCCACCGGTGGCGTTGCCGCCCAGGGATCCGCCGATCCCGCCGAGCCCGCCGACCTGGCCGCCCAAGCCGCCTCCAAGTCCGCCTCCAAGTCCGCCTGAGCCGCCCAGCACCTGAGCGTTGGCGGCGCCGGCGAGGGCGACCGAGAAGGCCGCCGTGGTCATCAGCATCAGGGTCTTGCGCATGTCGTCTCTCCTGCAGTGAAGTGAAGCGGGCGGAAAACGCCCTCGCAGGGTCCAACGACGGGGCGCCGCCGATTCATCCGGTCATTGAAAATTTCGACGCGAATCTAGCGCGACAGCCGTCCTCGCGCGCCGACCGCGGCGGGATCGACCCGCAGGTCGGCGGCGACGAGTCCCTGGCCGTAGATCGGATCCGGCCCCCGGGCGCCCAGGTCGCGCGCCTCGGCCGCAAGTCTTTGAACGGCGTCGCCCTGACCTCGCCGGCGGGCCAGCAGTCCGGCCACCAGCGGGGCCGCGAACGAGGCGCCCCTGACCGAGACGTAGCCTTCGCCCGGACCGGCGGCGGCCATGTCGGCGCCGGGCGCGGCGAAGTCGACCTGCGGGCCCCGCGCGGCCTCCGGCAGGACCCGGCCTCTCGCATTGACGGCGGTGACCCCGATCACTTCGGAGTAGCTGGCCGGATAGAGGGGCGGGGCGGCCGGGCCGTCGTTCCCCGCCGCCGCGACGATCAGCACGCCGCGCGCGGCCGCCCGCCGGACCGCCGCCTCGACAAGGGCGTTGCGTGGGCCGACGAGACTGATGTTGACCACCGGCACGTCGTTCTGGAGCAGCCATGCCAAGGCCCGTGCAACCCCTGTCGACGAGCCGCCTGACGGTGATCCGCCATAGACATCGGCGACAAACAGGGCAGCGCCCGGAGCCGAGCCGGCGAAGGCCCCTGACCGGCCTGCCAGCAGCGAGGCCACTGCGGTGCCGTGGGCTCCAGGACGGCTTTCGCCGGCAAATCCCTGTTGGCGGACCGTCACTCCGGAAAGGGTGGGATGGCCGGCGTCGACTCCCGTGTCGATCAGGCCCAACCGCAGACTCCCGGACTGCGCCGCAGGGGCGGCCGGCGAGTTTGATCCGGGCGCGGTCGCAACACTCTCCACCTCGCCCGCGGGTGTGTAGACGTGATTGAACTCATAGACCGCGTCTGGATCGAGTTCGCGCAATCGCTCGACCGCCCGGCGGAGCGAAAGTCTCCGCGGCGGCGTCAGCACGACAAGGGTCAGATCGAGATCGTCGAGACGCTCCTCGCGCAATACAGTGAAGCCGGCCTCCAGCGCTATGCGTCGGCTCGCCGGGGAGGGATCGATCGCGATGATCTCCGCCCGCACCACCGGCCAGCCGAGCGGATCGGTTTCCAGCGCACCATCGGATCGTCGGATGAGCCCGGTCAGACGCGCCGGGGCTTCGAGCACGTCGGCAATCCGGCCGCGCAGACCATCCTGCAGACGGTCCGAACCGAGCGGCGTGCGATCGGGCACGCCCTGGGGGAGACCCGGCACGGCCGGCAGGCCGCCCGGCAGCCCGATCTGCGCCGCGGCCGGCCCGGCTGCCAGCAACAGCGCCAGCCCCATCCACGCGATCGCCGCCAGCTTGCCCATTATCGAGTTCCGCCCTTTCCGTTGGGTGCATACAAGGCCATTGGTGTGGCCGAACGATGGATGAAACGACCGAGCCCGAACGTTCCATCCCCATGACCGGAGTATACGCTTGGATGGGTTTCAGACGGAGCTGGTGGCGCTACTGCCAAGGCTGCGCCGTTTCGCGCGCGCCGTCTGCCGCTCCGACGCGGACGCCCAGGACCTGGTGCAGGCCACTGTGGAGCGGGCGCTGGCGAAGCGCGGCGGCTACCGGCTGGGCACAAGGCTGGACAGCTGGGCCTTCACCATCATGAGACGGATTCATATCGATCAGGGCCGATCGAAGACCCGCTGGGGCCGAGTTGTGGCGCCGGAGGACGCCGCGACGCCGAATATCGCCGACGGCTCACAGGCCGGCGAGGACCTGCGCGCCGACGCCCTGGCCGTGCGCGACGCGCTGCGCCGGTTGCCGGAGGATCAGCGCCTCGCCGTGGCGCTGGTGCTGGTCGAAGGCCTGTCCTACGCGGAGGCGGCGAAGGTGCTCGACGTTCCCCCCGGCACCCTCACCAGTCGTTTGGTGCGGGGGCGGCAGAGCCTGATCCAGAGCCTGACGGAGCAGGGAGTGAGCGCATGACCGGTCCCGAGGCGTTCGACGACGAAATCCTGATGCGGCGCATCGACGGAGAGCTCACCCCTGAGGCGGCCTCAGCCATTGACGCGGCGGCCGCTGGTGATCCGACACTGGCCCGGCGGCTGGAGCAGATGCGTGGCCTGCGCGCACTCGCACGGGAGGCCTTTCCGGCCGCGCCTGATGCACGCGACGCCGATCTGGCGCGCCTGATCGCCGCCGGCGCGTCCCGGACGGCGCCGTGGGAGGCTCTGGCCGCCGGCCTGCGCGAGGCCTTTTCGCCGCGCTACGCCCCCGTCTGGGCCGGGGCCGCCGCCGCCTGTTTCGTACTGGGTCTGACGGTCGGCTGGCTCGGTCAGGATCGTGCGTCCGCCGGCTTCACGGTCGCGTCGGACGGGACAATCGCCGACGCGGACCTGGTGCGGGTGCTGGAGCGCGGCCTGTCGGCGGACGGGGCTGACGGGGAGGGGCGCGCGGTGAGCCTGACCTTCCGCGACGGGTCCGGCCGCTGGTGCCGCACCTTCCGGGCTGGGGAGGATGGGGTTTCAGGTCTCGCCTGCCGCCATGACGGGGAGTGGCGGATCCAGGCGCTGGCGCCGTTCGATACGTCCGGGTCGGAAGTCCGTACCGCCGGAGCCGATACGCCGCCGGCCGTGCTGGCCGCGGTCGACGCCCTCATCGCGGGCGACACTCTCGACGCCGCCGCCGAGACGCAGGCGCGCGACACCGGATGGCGCTGACCGGCCGATCCACCGGCGGCATGAAACCGGCGGGATGAAACAGGCTGAGCCGTTCGTTGGACCGGCATGGACGAGGACACCCTGCGCAGCCGCGCCGATCTCTGGCGCCGCCGCGCCGCCGAAACCCTGGACGCGCGCGAGCGGGCGGCCAGCGCCGAGCTGGCCGATCACTACGAAGCCCTGCTGGCGCACCTGCTGGAATGCCGCGGCAGGCGGGTGGACTGCGACTGAACGGAGACGGCCGCCCGGGAGGCGGGCGGCCGCTACGCCTCGCCCTAGCTCAGCACCACGATGGCCACGCGGCGGTTCTGGGCGCGGCCTTCGGCGGTGTCGTTGGGGGCCACCGGGGCCTCCTCGCCGTAGGAGATGGTCGCCATGCGATTGAGGGCGATGCCGTCCCGGCTGAGGAAGCGGCGCACCGCCTCGGCCCGGGCCTCGCCGAGCCGCTCGTTGTATTCGGCGTCGCCGGTCGCGTCGGTGTGGCCCTGGATTTCCAGATAGACGTTGCGGTTCTCGGCCTTGAGCCGCTGGACCAGTTCGGCCAGCCGCGCCTCGGCCTCGGGCGAAAGAGCGTCCTCGTCGACCGGGAATTTCATCGAGTCGTCCGAGAGCACGACCTCGTAGAGGAATTTGCCTTCCGCGAGCTTGTGGGCGGCGTTGGCGCGGGCGAGGGCCTCGCCGGCCGTGCCCTCCACCTCGGTGACGCGGGTGTCGACCACGGCGATATTGTCGCGCACGAAGCGGTGGCTGGCGCAGCCGCTGGCGGCGACGCCGAAGGCGAGCACGAGCCCGCCGACGGCGGCGGTCCTGAGTGTCGATCGTTTCAAGATGAGTCTCCTGAGTGCGGGTTCGCCAGTCCCGTTGAATCCCCGAGCCCCCAGCTAGCTGAGCGGTCACGGCGGAGTGATGACGCGACCACGGCGAGAACATGTCAGCTTGACCATAAGCAGAGGCCGAAGATTCAACCGGCGCCACGATCCTGACGCGAGCGGATGATCTGCAAGGCTGGCGGCGTACATCGCGGCTCAACCCGGAAGGCGGATGTCTATACGGAACGTGGATCGTGGAATGCTGAAATCGCGGCGCCGGAACTGGCTTCTGGCGGGCGGGATCAGCGTCGGCTTGCATCTGGCCGTGCTGGCGGTGGTCGTGCTCGCCCGCATCCCCGCCGCCTCCTTCGTCCCGCCCGCGCCGCCCGCCGAGCCGGTCGAGGTGACCCTGTTCCGCCCCGCGCCGCCGCCCCCGCTCGTGATCCCGGAGCCGCGCACCGACGCCCCGGCCGAGGGCGGCGCCTCCGCCCCGCCGGCGCCCGCCCCGCCGGCGCCCGCCGAGCCGGCGCCGGAGCCGCCCGCCCCTCCGCGCCCCGTTCCGGCGCGTCCCGCCCCGCGCGCCGCCCGCGTCGTCGCGCCGCCGCCGCCCGAGGTCGAGCCGCTCGCCGCCGCCGTCGCGGCCCCCGCCCCGGTGTTCGCCACCGTCAGCGACGCCCAGCTGGCCGGCGCGGCGAGGGCGGGCTCGGGTTCGGGGCAGGGCGCCGGTCAGGGCGCGGGGCAGGGGAGCGGCCCCGGATCGGGCTCCGGCGCCCGTGGCGAGGGCTCCGGCTGCGACATGATCGGCCGGCTTCAGGAGGCGTTGCGCGCCGACGCCGAAGTCCGCGCCGCCGTCGCCGAGGCTCACCGCGCCGAGGGTCGAGGCCGCGCCCTGCTGGTCTGGGACGGCGACTGGATCCAGACCCCCGGCCAGGCGGGCAAGGGCCTCGCCGGCGTCCGCCAGGCCATCGCCCTCGAAGTCGCTTTCGCCCCCGAGGCCTGCCGCCGCCAACCCATGCGCGGGCTGGTGCTGATCACCTTCGCGGGCGGTCAGCGCGTGGTGTTCGGGAGAGGGAGCTGGCGCTGGTCGGAGATGCTGGGCGGCCGATGAGCCCGCTCCGTGCGCCGGCTGACCCTGCGCAGGGCGATCGCCCCGGGTTACTGGCCCTTAAGACAGGCGCCCTATGGGTGGTTCATGTCCGGAATCGCCGCCCTCTCCGTTCTGATCGTGGACGACACTCCGCAGATGCGGGCCATCACCGCCTCGGTTCTCGAAGGCGTCGGCATCCGCACCATTCTGGAAGCGGACGACGCGCCCACGGGGCTGGAGATCTTGCGAACCGAACCGGTGGACGTGGTCATCGTCGACTACAAGATGGCGCCTCTGACCGGCACGGAGTTCGTCCGGATCGTCCGCAACAGTCCAGACTCCCCGGATCCATTCGTTCCCATCATCATGCTGACGGGGCACGCCGACCGGCGCCGCATCTGCGAGGCGAGGGACGCCGGGGTGTCCGAATTTCTCGTCAAGCCCGTCACCGCCAGGGCGCTGATCGGCCGCCTGCAGGCGCTGATCCTCAAGCCCCGCCCGTTCGTGAAGCTCGACGGCTATTTCGGGCCCGATCGCCGGCGGATCGATCAGCCGGATGGCGGGGAGCGCAGGCGCGCCACCGACGAGAAGCTGACCATCGACATCGACTAGAACCACCTGCGGCGCACGCCCCGCCGCGCCTCACCGCCGCGCCTCACCGCCGCGCGGCGGAAGACCAGTGGGCGGCCGCCCTGTCGGATGACCACCTGCGCCGCCCTCAAGCGCATGATCCCCTGCGACCGGGGCGCCGGTCCCCCGGCGGCATGGCACCCGGCCTCGGCGCCGTCGCCTGGCTCGGGCGGGGGCTGGGGGCCGGGCGCATCCGATAGTGCTGGCAATCCGCGCCCTGTCCGCGAACCTTTCCGCGCCAAGCCCCTGAAATCCCTAGCTCCGGCCCCGCCGCCAGCGTCACGAACGCGCCTCAGGAAGCCGCCGCCGGATAATGGGCGGATGAGCCAGAAGACGCACACAGATCAAGCGGTCGCCCTGCGGACGGCGGCGCCGTGGCCGGCTGACAAGCCCTACAAACAGAGTCCGTCGGGGATGTCGCCCGACACCTATCGGGAGCTGCTGGCGCGCTATGTGGCCGGCGAGCCGATCCTCGACCTGGCGGCGGAGTATCGGGTGTCGGTCAGCAGCATCTACCGGCACGCCCGGATCAACGGGATGCGAAAGCGGGACGTCGGCGCGCCGGCGCGGCGCAAGGGGCCCGCGCCGCTGACGGTGCAGGCGCTGGACGGGGGAGGGGTCGCCCTGGTTTGCGGTCCGCTTGGTTTCCGGCTCGACCGGGAGGCGCCGGAGAAGACGGTCGACGTGCTGCTCGACCAGATCGACGCGCTGTGCGGGGTGAACAATCTGCGGGCGGCGTCGGTGCGTCTGCGGTTCGTGGAGCAGTTGCGCCGGGTGGTGATGGGCTGGCGCGGCGGGCGTCCGCCGGCGCCGCCTCCGCAGGAGCTGGAGGAGGACGACGCCCCCGGCCCGCCGATCAAGCTCCGCACCTCCCAGACCCCGCCGGTAGGCCCCTGGTCCACCTGGCTGTTCCTCGGCGGCCGCGGGGCCGGCAAGACCCTCGCGGGCGCCAGCTGGCTCGCCGACCAGGCCGAACGTCTCGGCGCCGGCGGCCGCCTGGCCCTGATCGGCCCGACCTTGCACGACGTGCGCGAGGTGATGATCGAGGGCGTCAGCGGCCTCCGCTCGCTGCCCCGCTGGACCCGCGCCAGCCGGCCCGAATTCCAGTCCTCCCGCCGCCGCCTGATCTTCTCCAACGGCTGCCAGGCCTGGGCCTTCTCCGCCGAGGACCCCGACAGCCTCCGCGGCCCCCAGTTCAGCGCCGCCTGGGCCGACGAGTTCTGCGCCTGGCGGGGCGGCGGGCCGACCGGGGCGGCGGAGACCCTCGCCCTCCTCCGCATGGGATTGCGCCTGCCGCTGGCCGCCCCTACCCCGCGTAGCGGGGCCCACCCGCGACTGGTGGTGACGACCACCCCCCGGCCCACCCGCGCTCTCGTCCGCCTCCGCGACGAGGCCGGCTGCGCCCTGACCCACGCCCCCACCGCCGACAACGCCGACCATCTCTCCCCCGGCTTCCTAGACAACCTCCACGCCCTCTACGGCGGCACCCGCCGGGCCGCCCAGGAACTGGAAGGCCAGATCGTCGAACTCGACGGCGCCCTGTTCACGGCGGAGATGATGCAGAGGGCGAGAGCGCTTCCTTCTCCCCCGGGGGGAGAAGGACATCCGCGCCCGACTGCCCCCGACTACGACCGCGTCATCGTCGCCATCGACCCCACCGCCTCCACCGGCGGCGCCGCTTGCGGCCTCATCGCCGCCGCCTCCTGCCGCCGCGCGGACGGCCTCCGCTGCGCCGTCATCCTCGCCGACCGCTCGATCGCCGGGCTCGGCCCCGACGCCTGGGCCCGCCGCGCCGTCGCCCTCGCCGAGGAGTTCCACGCCTCCGCCATCGTCGCCGAGGTCAACCAGGGCGGCGACATGGTCCGCGCTGTGCTCAAGACGGCCGGCGCCAGACTGAAGATCCGCGAGGTCCACGCCACCCGCGGCAAATACATCCGCGCCGAACCGGTCGCCGCCCTCTACGAACAGGGCCGCATCAGCCACGCCGGCGCCTTCGACGCGCTCGAAGAGGAGCTGATGGCCTTCGGCGGCGAGATGGAGGCCGCCGCCTCCCTTGACCGCGCCGACGCCCTGGTGTGGGCGATCACGGATTTGCTGATCGACGCCCCCGACGGGGAGCGGGGGCCGAGAATCCGTCAATTGTGACTGCGGCCGCGAACCTTGCCCGCCCTCGCCGGTTTCCGCTCCATGACCCGCCACCGGATCGCCATCGTCGCCGGCAGCCTGCGCAGGGAGAGCCTGAACCGCAAGGTCGCCCGCTCGATCTGCGCCATCCGCGACGACGGCCTCGACTGCGGCATCGTCGAGATCGGGGACCTGCCGCTGTTCAACCAGGATCTGGAGGACGATCCACCCCCCGCATGGACCCTCTTCCGCGAGGAGATCGCCGCGGCAGACGGTGTGTTGTTCGTCACCCCGGAGTACAATCGCGGCGTCCCCGGCGTGCTCAAGAACGCCATCGACGTGGGCTCACGCCCCTACGGCCAGAGCGTGTTCCACAAGAAGCCCGCCGCCATCGTCAGCGTCTCCCCCGGCGCCATCGGCGGCTTCGGCGCCAACCACCAGCTGCGCCAGGCCTGCGTCTTCCTCGACATGCCGGTGATGCAGCACCCGGAGGCTTATCTCGGCCATGTCACCCCCGACAGCTTCGACACGGACGGGCGGCTGAAGGACGGGCCGCTGAAGGATCTGGTGGAGACGTTGGCGCACGCCTTCCACGGCTGGGTGGACATGATCATCCGGGCGCGGGCGGCGCTGGCCTAGGAGAAGCGGCGAACAGCTCGGCGCCGGGACCCTGGAGACCCGTGACAGTGCATCCGCCGCGCCGGAAGGGGAGCCGGTCGACCGCCTTCGCTGTCCAGGAGCTGCGCTTCGCGCGGCTTTCGCCCGCCCCTTCACCCTTCTTTTAGTCGAATGAGGCATGTTCCCCGGTCGGAGGGGCAATGTCCAGCACACGAGCAATATTAGCGGCGATCGCTCTGATCCTGCCGGCGGCGGCAAGCGGCGGCGCCGCCGCGCAATCCTCGGCGGATCCTTATGAGGAACTGAGCCTCGAGGAAATTCTGCAGGCGAATGTCACGTCGGTCGCGAAACGTCCGCAGCGGGTGGAGGAGTCCGCCGCCGCCGTCTTCGTCATCAGCCGTGAGGATATCCGGCGTTCCGGCGTCACGACCCTGCCGGAACTCTTCCGCATGGTGCCGGGCATGGAGGTCGCCAGCCTCGCGTCAGGCAACGCCGCCGTCACCGCGCGTGGATTCAACGGTCGCTTCTCCAACAAGCTGCTGGTGCTTGTCGATGGCCGCGCGATCTATCTCTCGACCCTCTCGGGTGTGCTGTGGGATCAGCAGCTTCCGCCCGTCGAGGACATCGAGCGGATCGAGGTGGTTCGCGGCCCGGGCGCGACCCTCTGGGGGGCCAACGCCGTGAACGGCGTTATCAATGTGGTCACCAAACACGCCGCCGACAGCCTGGGCGTCCTTGCCGGAGCCCGCTACAGCTCTGATGAGGATGGCCGGGTGGTATTCCGGCTGGGGACGACTGCCGGCGACAGCGGGGCGCTGCGGGCCTATGTGGTGGGGCACCGGTCGGAAGGGGCCGCATTTGCGGTCCCCGATCGCCGCCATGACGTCTCCTCCGCCATTCAGGCGGGGTTCCGGTTTGACTTCGAGCCGAACGCACGGGATTCCTTCACGCTTCAGGGGGATGTCCAGACAGGCGAGTCCGATCTCTCGCAGATCGCGCCGCCGCCTTCCGCCGCGATGGCGGCTCTGCCCGTCGGGGTGCAGTTCAGCGGGCAGAATCTGCTGGGCCGCTGGACCCGAACCGACGATGGCCGGGTCAGCTCGGTACAGGTGTACTGGGACCGGTTGGAGCGCAGGGAGGCTGGGCTCGATGGCGTCCGCGATCAGGCGGACATCGATTTTTCCCAGCATTTCAGCCTCGGCGAACGTCACCAGATCGTCTGGGGCGCCGGCTATCGGTGGAGCAGCGACCACGTCGAGGTGCTGACGCCCGCGATGCGCTTCTCGCCGGAGGCGCGCAGAGATCACTGGTACGGCGCATACGTCTCCGACGAAATCTCGCTGGTCCCGGACCACCTGCGGCTCTCGCTCGGGGCCAAGGTCGAGCACAATGATTATACCGGGTTCGAATTCCAGCCGAGTGTTCGGCTGGCATGGACCGACAGCGGGGGCTGGACCGCATGGGGCGCGGTGTCCCAGGCGGTTCGGACGCCCTCACGTCTCGAGACGGCGTTGGAAGTCCATGATCCCATCGTGGCCATCTCGGCCGCGGGTGATCTCAAGGCTGAGGAACTTCTCGCCTGGGAGATCGGCTGGCGGGGGAAGCTGGGGCCGGCGGCGTCGCTCGACCTGACGGCCTATCACCACCAGTACGAGAACCTGGTGATCTGGAACGCCACTCCTGCCATGGGGCCGGGTCAGCCCTTCATCACTCTCGAGTTCGCAAACGGTGGCCGGGTCGAGAGCAGCGGCGTCGAAGCCGCCCTCGACGCGCGGTTGACGGATCGCTGGACGGTCAAGATCGCGGCCTCCGCCATGGACATGAACGTCCTGGAGAACGGGTTCCTGGTCGGCGGGCTTGAGACTTTCAGCGCCGGCGTCTCGCCGCGGCACCAACTGTCGGTGCGTTCCTGGTTCGACGTCACCGACACCATCGATCTGGATCTATGGGTGCGGCATGTGCCCGAAACCAGCGGAGGCATTGTCAAGGCGTACACCGATCTGGACATTCGCGCGGCCTGGCGCCCGACGCCGTCTCTTGAACTGTACGTCCTCGCCGAGAACCTGACCGATCGCGAACGGCTCGAGATAATCGAAACCGGTCTGGGCAGTCCTTCGGCATTCAACGAAAGACGCGTCTGGTTCGGCGTGGCGGCGCGGTACTGATATGCGCGGCTTCCTACCCCTGCTGGTAGCGATTTCGCTGATCACCGCGGAAACCGCGCAGGCTCGCCAAGTCTCCAGCGCCGGCGACGCCGCCGCCAAGGCGGCGATCATCTACAACTTCACGCGCTTCAGCAGCTGGAGCGACAGTCGTTTCGCCACGCCTGCCAGCGCGGTGGTGCTCTGTGTTCGGCCCCAACACCCTCTGGCGGCGCATCTGGCCGCCTTTGACGGCCGACCGGTGGGTGATCGCAACTTGCAGGTGAGGCGCACGGCGACGTTCGACGCCAGCTGTCACGCCGCTGTCGTGGATTCCGCGGATCTGAATCCCACGACCCTGACGTCGCTAGCCCGGCGGGGCGTGCTCACTATCGGGGATACACGCGGCTTCATTTCGCACGGTGCGATCGGACTTGTCACGATCGGACGACAGGTCCGCTTCGAGATCAACAATCGCATCGCACGGGAAGCCGGAGTTGTCCTGAGCTCGCGGTTGCTGCGTCTCGCCGTGCTGGTGCGATGATCCGGCGCATCCGTCGCATCATCGCTTCGTCGATACAGGCCAAGGTCGCCGCGGTTGCGGTCGCTACGACCTTGATCGCCCTTCTCGTCGCCTACCCCACATTCATCCTGCACGAGTGGAACAGCGACCGCGGCAGGTTGCTGGAGCAACGCGAGGTGCTGGCGGATGTGCTCGCGGCCAATGTCGCCGCCACTCTTGTCTTCCAGGACCGCGAGGCGGCGCGGGAAACCCTGGGATCCGCGGCGCAGATTCCGGGGGTCAGCGCAGTCTGGTTGTTTGACGCAGCAGGGGCCCCGTTCTCCGCCTACTCCACCGATGGCGGCGCCAGCCAGCCCACGGCCCCGCCAATGGACGGCTCGCGGTTCGATCGTGACCGACTGACCATCAGCACGCCCGTTCAGCTGGATCGCGACAGGGTCGGCACGCTCGTCCTGATTTCCAGTCTCGATGAGCTGGAACAGATGGTGCTGGGCTACACCCTCGTCTCGCTGCTCGGCCTGGGCGGCGCTGTCGCTCTCGCACTGTTCATCTCGACCTGGCTCGCGAGGGGCGTCATCCGGCCTGTCCGCGTACTCTCGAACGCCATGGTCGCGGTCCGGGAAAGCGGAGACCTCGACCTTCGGGTCGATCCCGCGGGCGAGGACGAACTGGCCGCGCTTACAGCGGACTTCAACGCGCTTCTGCAGCGACTCCGCGACAATGACGGCGCCTTGCGAACGGCAATGAGCGAATTGGTCGACGCCCGCGATCAGGCGGAGAGCGCCAACCTGGCCAAGTCCCAGTTTCTGGCCAACATGAGCCACGAGATACGTACGCCTCTGAACGGGGTCCTCGGCATGGCGCAGGTGCTTGAGAGCGCGGACCTGCCGCCGGATCAGCAGGGCAGGGTGGCGGTCATCCGGCAGTCTGGCGAACTGCTGCTCGCGGTGCTGAACGACATCCTCGACATATCCAAGATCGAGGCCGGGAAGCTGGAGGTCGTGTCGGAAGAATTCACGCTCACTGAGACCGTCGCCGCGACGTTCGACGGCTTTGTCGGCCTTGCGCAGGAAAAAGGGCTGGACTGCCGGCTGGAGCTCGACCCGGCCTGCGAGGGGGTCTGGCGCGGTGACGCGATGCGCACGCGACAGATATTGTCCAACCTGCTCGCGAACGCGATCAAGTTCACTGAAGCCGGCCTGGTCCAGGTCCGCGTCGGCGCGACGGGCGCCGGCCTCGAGATTGTCGTTTCGGACACGGGCATCGGGATTGCGCCCGAGGTCCTGCCGCAGCTGTTTTCGAAATTCTCCCAGGCGGACAGTTCGACCACCCGTCGCTTCGGCGGCACCGGTCTTGGCCTCGCGATAAGCCGCGAGCTGGCACAACTCATGGGCGGCGACATCACTGTAGAGAGTGAGCCGGGGAAGGGCGCGTGCTTCACCGTGCGGCTGCCGATGCAAAGGGTGGCGGCCGCCGCGGAACGGGCGAGCGCCCCCGCCGCCAGCCGATCGTCAGCCCGGGGCCCGCGCCGGCTCGGCTTCCTGCTCGCTGAGGACAACCCGACAAACCAGATGGTCGCACGCGCCCTGCTCGAACCGCTCGGGGCAGATCTCCGCATCACCTCGGACGGCATTGAAGCGCTTGAGTGCTGGAGGGCGGAAGAGTTTGATCTCGTTCTGCTCGATATTCAGATGCCGAGGATGGACGGACCGGATGTCGCCCGCGCCATTCGGTCCGAAGAGGCCCGGACCGGCCGGGCGCGAACGCCGATACTGGCCCTGTCCGCCAACGCCATGGCGCACCAGATCGCATCCTATCTGGAAGCGGGTATGGACGGGCACGTGGCCAAGCCCATTGAGGTGGGAAAACTCTACGGCGCAATCGAAGAGGCGCTTCAGCGGCCATCGGCGGGTGAGGGTCACGGCGACCCGGCAAGGGGCCGGCGACGCTCCTCCGTCGGCCGGCAGATCAAGGCAGCGGGCCGCCGACTCGTGGATTGATCCGGACGGAGCCGGTGCGGACCCCTACTCGAACTCCACCAGCACGTCGTCCGCCGCCACCGGGTCGCCGGCCCGGGCGCTGACCGCCTTGACCACCCCGTCTCTCTCCGCCTTGAGGATGTTCTGCATCTTCATGGCCTCGATGATGGCGACGGTTTCGCCGGTCTTGACCTCCTGGCCGACGGCGACCGGGATGGCGACGACGAGGCCGGGCATGGGGGACTGGATCAGCTTCGAGGTGTCGGCGGCCTGTTTTTCCGGTAGGCGGGCGTAGAGGGCGGCGACGGCGGGGGTGAGGACGCGGACGCGGGCCTTGGCGGCGCGGTGGCGGATGACGAAGCCGTCGGCGACGCGGGCGACCTCGGCCGTGAAGGGGCGGCCGTCGAGCTCGGCGCGGAACTGGGCCAGGCCGGGGCGCCAGTCGATGTCGCTGAGGCGCAGGGCGCGGTCCTCGCCGGCGAGCTCGAGGGTCAGGGCCTCGTCGTCGTCGTAGCTGAGGGTGACGCCGTGGGCCTCCCCCGATCCCGCACCCGTGCCGATCAGGACGATCCAGTCGGTGCGGTTCGACGGGTCGCCGGACAGCTCGGTGAGGATCTCGTTCATGGCGGCGGCGGCGGCGATGAGGATGTCGCTCTGGCGGCGGTCGGGGGCGAGGCCGTGGAAGCCGTCGGGAAACTCGTCCTGGATGTAGCGGGTGGAGAGCCGGCCGGAGCGGAAGCGCGGCTGGTCCATGACGGCGGCGAGGAACGGCACATTGTGGCCGAGGCCGCTGAGGTGGGTGTCCTCCAGGGCGCGGGCCATGCCGTCGATGGCGGCGTCGCGGGTCGGGGCCCAGGCGCACAGCTTGGCGATCATGGGGTCGTAGAACATGGAGATCTCGTCGCCCTCGCGGACGCCGGAGTCGTTGCGGACGGTGTAGCCGTCGGCGTGGGGGCCTTCCTCCGCCGTATCATACCTGACCAGCCGGCCGATGCTGGGCAGGAAGCCCCGGTACGGATCCTCCGCATAGATCCGGCTCTCGATGGCCCAGCCGTTGATCCTCAGATCCTTCTGCTGAAAGGCGAGGCGTTCGCCCCACGCCGACCGGATCATCTGCTCGACCAGATCCACCCCCGTGATCAGCTCCGTCACCGGATGCTCGACCTGGAGCCGGGTGTTCATCTCGAGGAAGAAGAACGATTTGTCCTGCCCCGCCACGAACTCGACGGTGCCGGCGCTGTCGTAGTTCACGGCCTTGGCCAGCGCCACCGCCTGCGCTCCCATCGCGGCCCGGGTCTTCTCATCCAGCAGCGGGGAGGGGGCCTCCTCGATGACCTTCTGGTTCCGCCGCTGGATCGAGCACTCGCGCTCGAACAGGTGGACCACGTTGCCGTGCTTGTCGCCCAGCACCTGGATCTCGATGTGGCGCGGGTCGACGATGAATTTTTCCAGGAAGACGCGGTCGTCGCCGAAGGCGTTCAGCGCCTCGCCCTTCACCGCGGCGAACCCCTCGGCCATGTCGGCGTCGGAGTGGGCGACGCGGATGCCCTTGCCGCCGCCGCCGGCCGAGGCCTTGATCATGATCGGGTAGCCGATTTCATTGGCGATCCGGACGGCCTCGTCGGTCGTCTCGATCAGGCCCATGTGGCCGGGGACGGTGGAGACGCCCGCCTCGGCGGCGAGCTTCTTGGAGCTGATCTTGTCGCCCATGGCCTCAATGGCCTTGGGGTTGGGGCCGATGAAGGCGATGCCCTCCTCGCGCAGGCGACGGGCGAAGCCGGCGTTCTCGCTGAGGAAGCCGAAGCCGGGGTGGACCGCCTCGGCGCCGGTCTGGCGCACGGCCTCCACGATCCGGTCGGCCAGCAGATAGGACTGCGCCGCCGGGGCCGGGCCGATCAGCACCGCCTCGTCGGCCATCTCGACCGCCAGCGAGCCGGCGTCGGCCTCGGAATAGACCTGCACCGTCGCGATGCCCATGCGGCGGCAGGTCTTGATGATGCGGACGGCGATCTCGCCGCGGTTGGCGATCAGGATCTTTGAGAACATGCGTATTCGGGGGCTCTGAAGCAAACGTGATCGCCGCCGCCATGCGGGACGGGGCGTCGCCCCGATTAGGCCGCGATCCCGGGCGAGTAAACCGACGGGGGCGTTCATCCGGACGGGGTACGGGCTTGGCAAGGCCGGCTCCTATGGGCTTTAACGCTGCCCGTTCCCTGTTCCCACGGCCCCGGAGCCCGACTTGATGTCCCGTATCCTCCCCGTCGCCGCGACCGCGGCCCTGACCCTGGCGCTGAGCGTCGGCTCCGTCTCCGCGCAGGATTTCCAGGCGCTGGCGCGTCAGGATCTGCAGGCCGCCCATGACGCGCTGGCCGCGAACCATCCCGCGCCGGTCGTGCCGGGGCAGGCCAGCGACACCTTCCGCGCCTGGCTGGACGCCGGCCTGCGCGACGCGATGTCGAAGGTCGGCCAGTCGAACAGCGGCTCCAGCCACGCCTATCTGCTGCGCTACTACGCCGCCGGCTTCCGCGATTCGAACATCGTCATCCGCCCGAGCTACGAGACCCCCGCCGACCGCTTCAAGGCGACCAGCTGGCCGGGACTGGCGACCGCCTGGCGCAACGGCCAGTATGTCGTGACCTATGTGCAGCCGGGCGTGCGCGGCCTGCCGCCGGTCGGGGCGGTGGTCACCGAGTGCAATCTCATGCCGATCGAGGAGTATTCGCGCACCAAGCTGGACCTGTGGGAAGGCGACCTGAACACCGAGGCCGGCCGCATCACCACCGCGCCCTATCTGCTGTGGAACCGCAACAACCCCTTCGCCGGTGGCACGCCGTCGACCTGCAAATTCAAGGTCGGCAACCGCCGCGAGCGCGACTATGACCTGCGGCCCGTGCCGGTCGTCCCGGCCAACCTCGAGGCCGCCTACCGCGCCACGCTGTACGCGCCGGGCCCCGTGCCGCTGTCGGTCGAGAGCGTCAACGGACGGCCGTGGATCAACGTCCATTCGTTCGCCGACGACGCCGGTTGGGACGCCTTCAACGCCCAGCTGCAGTCCCAGCTGACCACGATCCAGGGCCCGCAGGGCTTCGTGCTGGATCTGCGCGGCGGCAGCGGCTCGTCGAACCTCGGCTCGACGGCGCGCGGCTACGGTGTGCTGAACCGCATCTGGACCTCGGAATTCACCCAGAGCCGCCAGCCGACCGGCGGCGACTTCACCTATCGCGCCACGCCGGGGAACCGCCAGTGGTACGCCGACGTCATCGGCCGGATGAAGCAGGACGCCCGCTTCGTCTATGAAGCCCCGGAAGTGATCGCCCAGACGGAGGCGACCCTGGCCGCCTTCGACGCCGCCATCGCCGCCGGCCAGCCGAGCTTCACCCAGCCGCAGCCCGCGACCGCCGCCGATCCCAACGCCGCCAATCCGGTGCAGGGCCCGGTCATCGTTCTGGTCGACGCCGGCTGCTCGGGCGGTTGCCTCGACACCCTCGACCTGGTCAGCCGCCTGCCGAACGTGCGTATCGCCGGCACGACCACGGCGGCGGACTCGATCTTCATCGAGCAGACCGTCGAGCGCCTGCCGTCGACCTATGCGGACCTGGCCTATGGCCACAAGGCCTGGACGTCGCGCCAGCGCGGCAACAACCAGCCCTTCATCCCGGCGCCGGGCCTGACCTACACCGGCAACCCGGTCGACGAGAACGCCGTCCGCACCTGGGTTGGCTCGCTCTTCCAGTAGGCGCCAACGCGCGTCGCGCTGCCTGAGCGTGGGACTACAGGGCCGGGCGGGGGTGGAACCCCCGCCCGGCCCTTCCTATTTCGGAGCCATGTCCGACATCGCCCCGACCCTGCGCTCTCCCTCCGGCTTCGACCTGACGCCGCCTGATGACGAGGAACGCGCCCGGCTGGAGGCCGACCTGTCGCCGGAGGAGAAGCGCGTCCTGCTGGCCCACGGCACGGAGGCGCCGTTCTGCGGCACGCTGCTGGGCGAGAAGCGGGCGGGGGTGTTCTGCTGCCGCGAGTGCGGCCTGCCCCTGTTCCGGGCGGGGACCAAGTTCGAAAGCGGCACCGGCTGGCCCAGTTTCACGGAGCCGGTCGACGCGACCCACGTGAAGGCGGTCACCGACCGGTCGTACGGCATGACCCGCACGGAAACCCGTTGCGCCCGCTGCGACAGCCACCAGGGCCATGTGTTTCCGGACGGGCCGCCGCCGACCGGACTGCGCTACTGCATCAACTCCGTGGCGCTGACCTTCGTCCCGGAGGGCGAGGCGCTGCCCGATCCTCTGGACCGCGGCGACGGAGTCGCCTGACCTTGGCCGCATTTGGGGCTAGGGTGGAGGTCTCGCAGGAGTCCAACCCATGCTGATCACCGCGCTGCTGATGACCGGGCTCCTGACCGGCGCTCCGTCGCTTGGCGAGCCAGGAAGCGATCAGGACGGCGTGGTGGCGACCGCCCCCGCGACGACGGTGGTCCTCGACGCGACGGCTCATCCGGTCGCGCCCGCGGTCAGCGGAGCCGAGCAGTCGGCGGATCCGCACGGCCTGAGCACCGACCAGCAGATCGCCCAATGGCTGGCCGCCCGCGCGCCGGATCCGGCGGCTCGTGACGAATCGCCCGCCTGGCGTGACGACCGCGAGATGCACGGCGAGTTCGACGTCGGCTTCGGCACCGGCGGCTATCGGAGCTATGGCGCGGCGGTGTCGCTGCCGATCGGGGAGGGCGGCCGGCTGGATATCAGCATCCGCCAGTCCGAGAATGATCCGTACCGGTACGGTTACGGCTATGGCGCCGGCTACGACGAGTATTTCGCTGACAGCGGCTATGCCTTCCCCGGCAACCCGCCGGCCGGTTATGCGCTGGACTACGAGCGCCACCTGTCCCGCCCGGACGGGCCGCCGAATCACCGGCCCGCCATCCGCCCGCAGCAGGCGTCGGAAGAATAGAAAAAGGCCCGATCCGGCGGATCGGGCCCTTGTTCCGAGTGGTGCCGCCGGGGGGAATCGAACCCACGACCTCAGCCTTACCAAGGATGCGCTCTACCACTGAGCTACGGCGGCGGTCACTGAGGAAGCGGCCCTATAGCCAACGGGGGACAACGGGGGAAGCCCCGATTTGGCCTGCTTGCGAAAAAGGTCCGCAGCGGGTCTGATCGACTGATGGACGAGTCGAAGATTCCAGCGCCCCTGCCCCACCTTCCGCCCAGCCTGCCGGACCCGCTGGCGCCGCCGAAGACGCCTGCGACGGCCCGGGCCCAGCGTCTCGCGACGGCCTTGAGAGACAATCTGAAGCGGCGCAAGGCCGCGGCCCGGGCGCCGAAGCCGGTAAAGCCGAGCAACTGAAAGTCATCGGCCGTACCGTTCGGGCGGCCTTTCGCAACCCCCGTCGTCCGGGCTAGATAGCCGGCCCCCGGCGCTCCCCGCGCCGGCCTGTAGAGACGACATGGACAGCATCGCCATCCAAGGCGGCGCCCGGCTGAACGGAATCATCCCGGTCAGCGGCGCCAAGAATTCCGCCCTCAAGCTGATGGCCGCCTCGATCCTGACCGATCAGCCGCTGCGCCTGACCAACATGCCGCGGCTGGCGGACACGAAATTCCTCGGCCGGCTGCTGCGCGAGCTGGGCGTCGAGGTGACCGAGAACGGGCACGGGGAAGAGCAGGAAACCCTGTTCCACGCGGCGCAGATCAGCTCGACCTTCGCGCCCTATGATCTGGTCCGGCAGATGCGGGCCTCGTTCAACGTGCTCGGGCCGCTGCTGGCCAGAACGGGCGAGGCGAGGGTGTCGCTGCCGGGCGGCTGCACCATCGGAGCGCGGCCGGTCGACCTGCACCTTCAGGCGCTGACCGCCATGGGCGTCGAGATCGAACTGGACGAGGGCTATGTCATCGCCCGCGCGCCGAAGGGGCTGAAGGGGGCCGAGATCGAGTTCCCGTTCGTCTCGGTCGGGGCCACCGAGCACGCCCTGCTGACGGCGGTGCTCGCCGATGGCGTGACGGTGTTGAAGAAGGCCGCGCGCGAGCCGGAGATTGGCGATCTGGCCCGCTGCCTCGTCGCCATGGGCGCCCGGGTCGAGGGGATCGACACGGGCGAGCTGGTGATCACCGGCGTGAGTTCGCTGGGCGGGACCGAATGGCCGGTTATCGCCGATCGGATCGAGATGGGCTCCTACGCCGTGGCCGCGGCCATGGCCGGGGGCGAGGTGCGGCTGACGAAGGCCCGCCCCGAGCTGATGCAGGCCTTGACCGACAAGATGATCGAGGCCGGGGTCGAGGTGACGCCGACCGAAGACGGCGTCATCGTTCGCCGCGATCCGGCGCTGCGGTTGAAGGCCGTCAATATCGCGACGGAAGTCTATCCCGGGTTCGCCACGGACCTGCAGGCGCAGTTCATGGCGCTGATGACGACCGCCGAGGGCGACAGCGTCATCCACGAGAACATCTTCGAGAACCGCTTCATGCACGCGCCGGAGCTGGGCCGGCTGGGGGCGGACATTCACGTCCACGCCGGCGAGGCGGTGGTGCGCGGGGTCGAGGCGCTGCACGGCGCCCAGGTCATGGCCACCGACCTGCGGGCCTCCGTGAGCCTCGTCATCGCCGGTCTCGTCGCCGAGGGCGAAACCACGGTCGGACGCGTGTATCATCTGGATCGCGGGTTCGAGCGGCTGGAAGAGAAGCTCGGGGCCTGCGGCGCGCAAATCCGCCGGATCAAGGGCGATGGACATGAGCACTGAGGCGGCGACCGCCGACAATGCGACGACGGGAACGGCCGTGGAGCCGCTGCGCCTGCTGGCCGAGGACGCGGACGACCTGCACATCATCTCGGCCGCGCTGCAGGACGCGATCCTGCGGCCGGTCGACATCGTCTGGGAGCCCTCGGCGCGGCGGGTGACGTTGGCCCTGAGCCGGTTCTGCTGGGAGTGCGGCGGGACTCGAGTGATGTCGGCGATGCAGTTCGGCGACGTCCTGTCGGTGAAGAGCCGCCGGTTGCCGCGCGGGCCGGAGCACGCGCTGGAGCTGCTGGCGATGGATTTCGAGCCGGGCGAGGCGCCGGGTGGCCGGGTGACGCTGATGTTCGCGGGCGGCGGCGATCTGCGCATCGACGTCGAATGCCTCGACGCGGTGCTGACCGACCTGTCGGAGCGTTGGCCGGCGCGCGTGGCGCCCACCCATCTGGGCGACGGGCCGGAGCCGGCGTGAGCGAGCACCGCCTGTCCTCGGTCGAGCTGGATGCCGCGACCCTGCCCGCGGCGACGGCCGAGATCGAGCACGAGCGCCGGGTGGCGATCTTCGACCTCGTCGAGAAGAACAGCTTCGAGCCGGCGGGCGCCAGCGGCGGCCCCTATGCGCTGAAGCTTTCGCTGCTGGACGGGCGGCTGGTTCTCGACATCTCCGGTCCGGGATTCGCCAAGGCCCATGGCCTGTCGCTGAATCCGCTGAACAAAGTGGTGAAGGACTATATCGGTATCTGCGACAGCTATTACGAAGCCCTGCGCGGCACGTCGCCGGGCCAGATCGAAGCCGTCGACATGGGCCGGCGCGGACTGCACAACGAAGGCGCCGAGCTGCTGAAGGCCCGGCTGGACGGCAAGATCGCCATCGACCACGAGACGGCGCGGCGGCTGTTCACCCTTGTGACGGCGCTCTACCGGCGCGGTTGATCTCGACTATCCCGATGTTTTCAGGCATTAGGCCCGCTCTTTTCGACGCGCGCTTTCGCCCGGCGCGCGCCCAGACTCGTATTCACGGGGCGCGAGAGGCCGCATGGCTAAGGAAGAACTGCTCGAGTTTCCTGGCGTCGTCAGCGAACTGCTGCCGAACGCGACGTTCCGCGTGACGCTCGAGAACGACCACGAGATCATCGCCCATACCGCGGGCAAGATGCGCAAGAACCGCATCCGCGTGCTGGCCGGCGACAAGGTCCTGGTCGAGATGACGCCCTACGACCTGACCAAGGGCCGCATCACCTATCGCTTCAAGTAAGGGCAGGGCTGGATGGCCCGCCCTGACCTCGTGCTGGCGTCGGCCAGCCCGCGCCGCGTGGAGCTGCTGGCGCTGGTCGGGATCGTTCCCGACCGAATCGAACCCGCCGACATCGACGAGACGCCGCTGAAGGACGAGACGCCGCCGCGCCTCGCCGCCCGGCTGGCGCGCGCCAAGGCCGGAGTGGCCGCCGCGCGGGCGCCGGACGCGGTGGTGCTGGCCGCCGACACCGTGGTGGCGGTGGGCCGCCGGCTGCTGGAGAAGGCGGCCGACGAGGCCGAGGCGGTGCGCTTCCTGAAGCTGCTGTCCGGACGCAATCACCGGGTGTTAACGGGGGTGGCGGTCGCCACCGGAAGGCTGATCCGGCATCGGGTCGTCGAGGCGCGGGTCAGCTTCAAGGTTCTGTCCGACGCCGAGATCGCCGCCTATGTCCGATCAGGGGAGTGGCGGGGCAAGGCCGGGGGCTACGGCATCCAGGGCCGGGCCGGGGCCTTCGTGACGCGAATCGTCGGCAGCTATCCGGCCATCGTCGGCCTGCCGCTACATGAAACGGTCAACCTGCTGGCCGGGGCCGGCTGGCGGGCGGAGTGAGCGAGCTCGAGACCTTTCTGGACGAGACGCCCGGCGAGGTCCGGGGCATGGTCGTTCGCAACGGCCGTTTCGAACACCTGATCCTGCAGAGAGAGAGTGACGTCGCACAGCATCGGCTTGGCGCGCGGGCGGCAGGCCGGGTCGCCGCCGTCGATTCCGGGCTGAAAGGGGCGTTCGTGGATCTGGGTGCGCGGGAGCCCTTCGGCTTCCTGCCGCTGCGCAAGAGCGACCGGATCGCCCTCGGGGAGAAGGTCGAGGTCGAGGTCTCGGCCGAACCGCGCGAGCACAAGGGGCCGACGCTGCGCCTCATCGGGGCGGGTGAGGGCGAGCCGCGGCTGCTGCGGCCCGCGCCGACGGTGGCGGAAACGCTTGCCCGACTGGCGCCGGGCGTCGAGCCGCGCACCGGGGCCGCGGCGATGCGGGCGAGTCTCGAGGCGGAGGAGGAGGCGCTGGCGCCCGGGGCCCTGTTCGCGCATCTCGGCGTGCGGCTGGCGGTGGAGCGGACGCGCGCCCTGGTGGCGGTGGACATCGATCACGCCCCCGCGCCGGGCCGCGGCGGACCGCGCGACAGGGGCCGGGCTAACCGCGATGGGCTGATGCAGGCGGCGCGGCTGATCAGGCTGAAGGGCTGGGGCGGACTGGTGGCGGTCGATCTGGTCGGGACCGGCCACGATGGGGCGGCTATGCTGGCGGCGGCGAAGGCGGCGTTCGGGAGCGATCCGGAGATCGCCTTCGGGCCGGTCAACCGCTTCGGCGTGCTGATGCTGTCCCTGCCGTGGCGAATGAGGCCGATCGAGGAGCGGTTGCTGGGGCCGGACGGGCGGCCGACGCCTGAGACCCGGGCCATCGACGCGGTGCGGCGGCTCGGGCTGGCGCTGGCGGGGAATACGGCCGCTCCTCATCTGACACTGCGGTGCCCGGCCGCGATCGCGGCTATGGCGGAGACGCTGGCGGCCCGGCTGGGTCCGCGGGCCAGGGTGAAGGCCGATCCCGCGCTGTCGGGCGGCGTGGAAATCGATGAAGGCTGAAGCGATGGCGACCTGTCCCATCTGCCGGCGCTTGCCGGCCGACGCGAAATACAAGCCGTTCTGCTCCAAACGCTGCGCCGACGTGGATCTGCAGCGCTGGTTCGCCGGCTCCTACGCCGTTCCCGGCCCGGCCGACGACGCGCCTTCCCGGGACGACGAGGAAGGCTGACATGACCGCTGGACACCTGAAAACGGCTCGCCTATAGACGCCGCTCTCGCGAATGGACGCCTCGCCTGGGTAGCTCAGTTGGTAGAGCAGCGGATTGAAAATCCGCGTGTCGGTGGTTCGAATCCGCCCCCAGGCACCATCCTCTCCGGACACCGGGAGACATCGGTGTCATCCATCATGAAATTGTCGCTTTCGGCCTGAATCCTCGCCGTTGAACACGCTTGCTCTCCCGCAGGGGGAAAAGCGCCGTTGCGCACTTGACGCTCTGGTAAGCGTTCGCCAAAGGAGCTTGACCGCTTTCCTTGGCGAGCGGTCGGCGGAGGCGGGATTCTCCATATCCCGACGCCGTCGACACCGCCCCGGAAGCCGACAGGCAACCGGAAGCGTCAGGAGGCGTTCCGCAGACCGGAGTTCCGCAAGGGGCCCCGGCGCTGCAGACGAGATTTTCATGGAGGGGCGGGCGTCGTCTGCGGCCGTTCCTCAGGGTTCCACCGAGTCAGACCAAAAAAGCAGGAACTGGCGAACTATGCTCGATATCAAGAAGACCAACATCCTCCTGGCCATGGCCGGCGCCGCCGTCCTGATGGCCGGTACGCCGGTCCTCGCGCAGGATGCCACCGCCCCGGCCGCCGCTCCGGCCGCCGCGGCTCCCGCTGCGACCACCACCGCGGCTCCCGCTCCGACGACCGAGGCGGCTCCGGCCGCTGACGCCGCGGCGCCCGGCGAAGTCGGCGGCGAAAGCCACGGCAAGCTGACGCCCGCGCGCATGTTCATGGACGCGGACATCGTCGTTAAGGTCGTCATGATCGGCCTGCTGCTCGCCTCGGTGTTCACCTGGGTGATCCTGCTGATCAAACTGTTCGAGTTCGGCGCCCTGAACCGCAGCACCGACCGCTTCCTCGAAGCCTTCCGTCAGACCCGCACGATCGCCGACATGCGCCGCGTGGCCACTTCGGAAGAGTTCGAAGGCAACCCGCTGGCCGACATGGCCGCCGCGGCCACCGACGAAGTCGAGCTGTCGCGTCAGGCGGGCCTCTCGGTCACTGGCGATCACCGCGACTCGGCGATCAACCGCGCCCAGGCCGCCGTCTCGGCCGTTCAGTCCGGCCTGGCCAAGCGCCTGTCGGGCGGCCAGCAGTTCATGGCCTCCGTCGGTTCGACCGCGCCGTTCATCGGTCTGTTCGGCACCGTCTACGGCGTCATGAACTCGTTCATCGGCATCGCGAACACAAACACGACCAACCTGGCCGTCGTCGCCCCCGGTATCGCCGAGGCGCTGCTGGCCACCGGTATCGGCCTCTTCGCCGCTATCCCGGCGGTTATTTTCTACAACTACTTCAACACCCGCATCGCGGCCTACGGCACCCGTTCGGACGGCTTCAACGCCGAGCTGATGAACGCCGTGTCGCGTAACCTCGACAAGGGGGCGTAAGTCGGATGGCCGCCAAACTTTCAGGTGGCGGCGGCGGCAAGTACGCCATCGAGCAGAACAGCGAGATCAACGTCACGCCGTTCGTGGACATCATGCTTGTCCTGCTCATCATCTTCATGGTGGCGGCCCCGCTCGCCACCGTGTCGGTGGAGGTGAAACTGCCGGTGGCGGTCGCACCGATGGCACCGAACCCGCCGAAGCCGTTCTACGTCTCGATCCAGGCCAACTCGCGGGTCTATATCGGCGACAACGAGGTCCTCGAGGGCCCCGATGGCGTCGGGGCCACGTTGCTCGATCTGATCGGCAACAAGACGCCGTCGGACGAGCGGATCTTCATCCGCGCGGATCAGACGACCCGGTACGGGGATTTCATGCAGGTCATGAATTCGCTTCAGGACAGTGGTTTCTACAGCGTCGCCCTGGTCGGCGAAGACCAGTCGGCATAGTAGGAGCGGTGAAAACATGACTGAAGTCGAATATCATCGCAGTCTCTACGACCCGCCGAAGCCGAAGGGCATTTTCGGGGTTCCCCCGCACGTGTTCATCGCCAGCGTCGTGGTCGTGTGCCTGCTGTTCGCCCTGCTGGCCTTCTATTTCATCAACGCCCAGTTCAAGCTGCGCGAGGTGAACTATTCGGACGACTCCGTCGACGTCGAGCTGATCGAACCGATCCCGCCGCCCCCGCCGCCCCCGCCGCCCCCGCCGCCGCCGCCGGAAACGGCGCCGCCGCCGAAGCTGCAGGTGCGTGTGCCGGCTCCGCTTCCGGTGACCCTGCCGGTGCCGCCGCTTCCGGTGCCGCCGACGCCGAAGGAAGACCGGATCCCCTCGACGATCCCGCCGGGCCGCATCGACGGACCGGTGACGATCCCGCTGCCGCCGCCGCCGCCGCGTCCGCCGGAAATCAGCAACGTGACCTGGCAGCGCCAGCCCGCGCCTGAGTTCCCGGAACGCGCTTCGTCCCGCGGCATCGAGTCCGGCACCGTGCAGCTGGTCTGCAACGTGTCCCCGAACGGTTCGGCCACGAACTGCTCGATCGTGTCGGAGGATCCCGCCGGCGCCGGGTTCGGTCAGGCCGCGCTTCGCTCGATGTCCAGGGCGCGGTTCTCGCCCCGGACGGTCGACGGGGTGGCCGAAGGCGGGCGCGCCCGCTTCACCATCCGGTTCCGTCTGGCCGAATAGGCCGGCAGGTTCCAGCAAAAGACGAGACGCCCCGGCCCCAGCGGCCGGGGCGTTTTCGTATGCGGCGGGAGCGATCGGGCCTGCTCGGGCGTTGTGCGGCGAAGCCGAAACGGAGTTCGCCGATGACCCGCCCCCTGACCCGCCCCCTGACCGTGGCCCTTGCGGCCGCCACCGCCCTGTCACTGGCTGCCTGCGCCTACAACGAGACCCTCGGCCGCAGCCAGTTCCTGATCGTCGACGACAACGCTCTGACCCAGCAGTCCGAGGCCGCCTGGGCGCAGGCGCTGCGCACCCAGCCGACCTCCTCAGACGCCGCCGCCAACGCCCGCGTCCGCCGCGTAGGCGCCCGGATCGTCGAGGCGGCCGGCCTCACCGACCGGAGCTGGGATTATGCGGTCTTCGTCAGCCAGAGCCCCAACGCCTTCGTCCTCCCCTCGGGCAAGATCGGCGTGACCACGGGCCTGCTGAACCTGGTCCGCAACGACGACCAGCTGGCCGCCGTGCTCGGTCACGAGGTGGGCCATGTCGTCGCCCGCCACGCCGCCGAACGCTACTCCTCGTCCGCCGCGACCAGTCTGGTGCTGAGCGGCGTGCAGAGCGCGGCCGGCGACTACGCCAAGGCGGCCGGCGCGATCGGCGGCCTCGGGGCCCAGCTCGGCGTGCTGCTGCCGTTCTCGCGCCGCCATGAGCTGGAGGCCGACCGGCTCGGCGTGGACTATCTGCAACGGGCCGGCTACCGGCCGTCCGAGGCCATCGCCCTGTGGCGGCTGATGGCCGAACAGCGTCAGGGCTCGACCCCCGAGTTCGCCTCGACCCACCCTTCGGACGCCAGCCGGATCGCGGCGCTCCAGGAGTATATCGCGTCGAAGGGGTGGACGTAGCGATCAGGGGCCTGGTTCCAGGCCCCGCCCTCGTCCCAATCTTCGAAATCCACCTTGATCGCCGCCAGCGACACGGCTAGACACGCCGCTCGCGCGGATACGTGCAGCCTTAGCTCAGCTGGTTAGAGCGCCGGTTTGTGGAGCCGGAGGTCCTCAGTTCGATCCTGAGAGGCTGTACCATCGCCCGATCCACGGAGGCGATCCGGCATGACCGACACGCCCCCCGCGTGGGACCCCCTTCAGTACAGCCGCTTCGAACGCGAGCGCGACCGCGCCGCCCATGACCTGCTGGCGCGCCTGCCCGACGACCTGGTCCCGGCGGAGATCTGGGATCTGGGCTGCGGCGCCGGGCAGCATGCGGTCCGGCTGAGGGCCCGATATCCGGAGGCGCGGGTGCACGGGCTGGATTCCAGCGAGGCCATGCTGGAGCAGGCGAGGGCGCGGGGCCGCGATATCGACTGGCGGCGGGGCGACATCGCGGGCTGGGCGCCGGAGCGGCCGGCGGACCTGATCTTCGCCAACGCCTCGCTGCACTGGCTGCCCGACCATGAGGCGCTGTTGCGGCGGCTGACCGGGGCGCTGGCGCCGGGCGGCGTCATCGCCGTGCAGATGCCGATGGCTCACGAAACGCGGCATCATGCGCTGATGCGGAAAGTGGCGGCGGAGGGGCCTTGGGCAGGGGCGCTGGCGGGGGTCGGCGCGATCGCGCCGCTGCTGGAGCCGGAGGCCTATTACGCGGTGCTGGCCGAAGCCTGCCGGGAGGTCGACATCTGGGCGACGACGTATTTGCAGGCGCTGTCGGGGCCGGACGCGGTGCTGGAATGGATGAAGGGGACGGCGCTGCGGCCGTTCCTCGCCGCCTTGCCGGACGAGGTCATGCGGACGGCGTATCTCGACGCACTCGGCGGCCGCCTTTCCGCGGCGTTTCCGCAGCGGCCCGACGGGACGACCCTGATGCCGTTCCCGCGTCTGTTTCTCGTGGCGCGGAGACGCTGAGCGGCGAGCGGCGGCGCAGATGGGTAACCGGCCGGTCGAGGCCCTCCAGCGCCTCGCGGGTGGCGCGGTAGCCCGCATCGACGCCGGGGTCGAAGCCTTTCCAGTCGCGGATGTCGAGGCCGTCCGGGGTGGGCTGGACCAGCAGGTCAGTCGCCGCGCGCGAGCTCTCAAGATCCGCGTCCGTGGTCAGGGTCGCGGAGCGCATCAGGATAGAGACGATCGGCGGGCCGCGGCGCCAGGCGCCGGTGGCGATCAGGCGCCAGATAGAGGGCGGATGCTCGATCACCTCGGGGTCGACGCCGCGCGTCTCGGACATGTCCACGCCGATCACCGGGCCGGCGTTCATGTTGCGCATCACCTCGGCGGGGAGGTTCTTCAGAACCGCGCCGTCGACCAGCACCTGGCCGTCCATGACCACGGGCGGCAGGATCCCGGGAATGGCGATGGAGGCTCGCATGGCGCGCCGCATCAGGCCGCGCCGGTGCACCTCCAGCTTGCCGCTGGTCAGATTGGTCGAGACGGCGAAGAAGGGCCTGTGCAGGTCGGCGAGATCGACGTCGCCGTAGGCCTCTTCCAGCAGGCGGTCGACCTTCTTCGCGCGGGTCATGGCCAGCATGGGAAAGGCGAGGTCGGACAGCGGGTCGCTGACCACGAAGGCCTTGCGGATGCGCGCCTCCAGCTCCTCCTGCGACCAGTTGAGGGCGGGCCCCGCGGCGATGACCGCGCCCATCGAGGCCCCGCCGACGAAGTCGATCGGGACGCCTGCTTCCCTCAGGGCCCTGAGCGCGCCGATGTGCGAATAGGCCCGGGCGCCGCCGCCCGACATGACCACGCCGACGGCCGAGCCGGTGATGACCCGGCCCATGCGTTCGGCGTCGGCCTGGTCGCCCTCGACGGCCTGAAACCAGCGGCCGGGCGAGACGGCGTCGATCCATACGCCGGTGTTGGCCGGATTGGCCATGCGCGGGTCGCGCAGCAGGATCAGGTCGGTGCGGCGCTGGGCGTCGAGCACGCCGGCGTGGGGCAGGGGCCGGTTGGGCGGGGCCATCAGCCCGGCCCCGACGACGAAAACGCGGTCGACCTGCCGGGCGCACAGGGCGGCCCAGGCGGGCTCATCCATCTCGGCGACGTAGAGGACGTAGTCGTGGGCGTCCTCGACCCGGCTAAACCATTCGCTGGCGGAGGACAGGGCGGACTGGTCGATGACCTGGCAGCTGAAGCCGTCCGCCTCGATGGCGGCTGCGATGCGCTCGACGAAGGCGCGGATCGGGCGCGGCCGGGCCGAGATGAAGCCGAACACGCTGGGTTCGCCGCCTCCCGAGCGCCGGTCGCGGGCGCGCTGGATCATCAGGCGGGACAGCTCGACCATCAGGTCGGGTTCGGTGCGAGCGGCCTCGAAGAAGGCGTCGCGGGGCAGGGCCAGCACCTCGGAGTCACGGAGGGCGACGACGTCGGCGGTGTGTTCGGTGCCGGCCAGCATGGCCATTTCGCCGGCCGGCTCGCCCGGGCGGATGACGCCGACGAACAGGGGCGGGCGGTCCGCGTCGACGTTGGGACGGAAGACGCCGAGGCGGCCCGAGCGCAGCAGGTAGAGGGTGTCGGCGGTGTCGCCCTCGGCGAAGAGGGTTTCGCCGCCGGTCAGGGCGAACCAGCTGGCGCGGGTGTTCTTCCCGCCCTCGAAGATGCGGTGCAGGGCGTCCTCGAGGCGGTCGGAGCGGGCGGAGGGCATGCGGGCCAGGGGCTAGGGGCCAGGGATCGGGAATCGGGTGGCGCGGGGATGGTCGCAGGATTGCTCTGCTTCCCCTAGTCCCTGGTCGCCAGACCCTACCAAGCCCCCATCTCCCGCAGCTGGCGGGCCAGGTCGTCGGGCAGGTCGCCGGCCTCCATGGTCGACAGGTCGGGCGGCGCGTCCTTCGGCTCGAGATAGCGCCAGCCCTGGAAGGGACGGCGGGCCTGGGGAGCGGTGCGGATCACCTCGGGCGACAGCTTGATATGGCACATCGAGGCCTTGCCCTCGCCCCGGGTGGCGATGTCGAGGATCGGCATGCGGCAGACCACCGAGCCCTTCATGACCCAGAACAGGGAGCCGCCGTCCTCGAGCTCGGCGGCGCGTTTGGGCGTCATGCGGGTGTGGACGGTCAGCCATTCGCCCTTGGCGGCGCGGCGCTCCAGCGTCTCGACCCTGGCGACGCCGACGCACAGCTTGATCATGTGGAGAGACATGGCGCGGCTTTAGCATCATCCGTGCGCGGGGCGGGAGACTTCGCCGGGCGGCTGGCGTAAATCACGGCGATGAGGATCGGACGACGAATCGTGATGACGGGCGTGGTCGGGCTGGCGAGCCCCTGATCCGTCATCCTCGGGCTTGACCCGAGGATCAGAGGCAAGGGCCGGGCCATGCGCGGAGGACGGCCCGCCAAACGCGCCGCAAGCCCTTCCACCGAGCACCGGACGGTCTGGCCCTCGGGTCAAGCTCGAGGGTGACGGCGGAGAGGAAAGGCGAGCTCAGTCGGCCGCCTTCACCACCGCCAGCACGGTCCCGTCCGTGACCTGATCGCCGACCGTGACGGAGACGGTCTCGACCACGCCGTCGAACGGGGCGACGAGGGCGTGCTCCATCTTCATCGCTTCCAGCACGACGACGGGCTGGCCCTTGGTGGCGGGGTCGCCGGCCTTGGCGGGCGTGGCGACGATCTTGCCGGGCATGGGGGCGCGGAGGGAGCCGTCGGAGGCGGGGCCGGCAGAGGAGCCGCCAGAAACCGGGGCTCGATCCCTGAAGGGATGCGCGACGCCATTCTCAAAACCGATGATCTCGTCCTCGTGGATGATTGTCGTGCGCTGGTAGGACGACCCTTCGGCGGGCACGACGTCACGATGCCCATCGTCCAGCCAGAGGCGGACCGTTCGGATCGGAGCCGCGTTCAGCCTGAAACCACGGGCTCCCGCCAGCGAAGACCAGGCGGAGGTTTCCTCATCGCCCGGCGGCGCGCGGTCGAGCGCGTGGTTGGCGACTTCGGCTAGCAGAATGGGGGACGGCGCGGGGGGCTCAAGCGACGTGGCTTCGGCGGCGATGAACCCCGTATCGACGTCACCCTCGACGAACCGCGGGTGTTCGAGGCAGCGGACGAGGAAGCCGGCGTTGGTCTTCACCGGCCAGACCTCGACACCGGCGCAGGCCTCGGCGAGGGATTCGGCGGCCTCTTCGCGCGTGCCCTCGTGGACGATCAGCTTGGCGATCATCGGGTCGTAGAACTGGCTGACCTCGCCGCCCTCGGTGACGCCGGTGTCGACGCGGACATCCTCCGGTATCCGGAAATGCTCCAGCCGCCCGATGCTGGGCAGGAAGCCGTTGGCGGGGTCCTCCGCATACAGCCGCGCCTCCATGGCCCAGCCGTTCAGGGGGATGTCGGCCTGCTTCAGCGGGATCGGCTCGCCGGCGGCGACGCGCAGCTGCCATTCGACCAGATCGACGCCGGTGATCGCCTCGGTGACGGGGTGTTCGACCTGCAGGCGGGTGTTCATCTCCATGAACCAGATCCGGTCCGCCTTCAGGCCGTCGGAGGCGTCGGCGATGAATTCGATGGTGCCGGCGCCCTCGTAGTTCACCGCGCGGGCGGCGCGGACGGCGGCGTCTGTAACGGCCTGGCGCGTGGCGGCGTCCATGCCGGGGGCGGGGGCCTCCTCGATGACCTTCTGGTGGCGGCGCTGCAGCGAGCAGTCGCGTTCGTGCAGGTGGACGACATTGCCATGGCGGTCGCCGAAGACCTGCACCTCGATGTGGCGCGGGCGGGTGATGTAGCTCTCGATCAGCACGCGGGGGTCGCCGAAGGAGGACTGGCCCTCGCGGCGGGCGGAGGCGAGGCCGTCGGCGAAATCCTCGGGACGATCGACGCGCTTCATCCCCTTGCCGCCGCCGCCGGCGACGGCCTTGATCAGCACGGGGTAGCCGATGCGGGCGGCCTCGGCGGTCAGGGTCTCGTCGGACTGGTCCTCGCCCTGGTAGCCGGGGGTGACCGGCACGCCGGCCTCGATCATCAGCTTCTTGGCGGCGTCCTTGAGGCCCATGGCGCGGATCGAGGCGGGCGGCGGGCCGATCCAGACGAGGCCGGCGGCCATCACGGCCTCGGCGAAGTCGGCGTTCTCGGACAGGAAGCCGTAGCCGGGGTGGATGGCCTCGGCGCCGGTCTGTTTCGCGGCGGCCAGCACCCTGGCGGCGTCGAGATAGGATTCGCGGGCCGCGGCAGGGCCGATCACCACGGCCTCGTCGGCCTCGCGGACGTGCAGGGCGCCGGCGTCGGCCTCCGAATAGACGGCGATGGTGCGCAGCCCCATGCGGCGGGCGGTGCGGAACACGCGGCAGGCGATCTCGCCGCGATTGGCGACCAGGACGGATTTGAACATGGGATTTTCTTAGAGGGGCGAGGGGCCAGGGGCTAGGGGCGAGGTAAGGCCTCTCCCTCCCCGTTCGGGGAGGGGGGTCGCGAAGCGACCGGGTGGGGACGGCTGGCGGGGATCGGCGCGGCCTTGCGGCCGCCCCCGCCCGTCCTCGCCTGCGGCTCGGCCACCCTCCCCGAGGGCGGGGAGGGAGAAGCAGGCACGACTCTTCGCCGCTTCGGCCTGAAGCGGGGGGAGGGAGCGGGACAGCCGGGCCTCGCCTTGTGCGGACAGCCGGCGGATTTGCAGCGCGGCATCAGCGTCCTTCTCCCCCGGGGGAGAAGGGACGTGGCGGCGCCTACTCCGCCCAGCCCGGCTTGCGCTTTTCGAGGTAGGCGCGGACGCCTTCCTGGCCTTCGTCGGAGACGCGGGCGTGGGCGATGCGGCGGGCGGTGTCTTCCATCAGACCGTGGTCGAGGCGGTGGCCTGCGACGTGGTGGACGAGGCGTTTGGCGTCGCCGACGGCGCCGGGGGCGCAGGCCTTCATGGAGTCGGCGAAGGCGGTGATGAAGGCGTCGATCTCGTCGGCCGAGCCGAGCACGTGGCCGACCAGGCCGAACTGCTTCGCGGCGTCGGCGTCGAAGGCGTCGGCGGTCATGAACAGGGCGCGGGCGGTGCGGGCGCCGACGGCCTCGACCACATAGGGGGCGATCGTCGCCGGGATCAGGCCCAGCTTGACCTCGGAGAAGGCGAAGCGGGTTCCCTTGACCGCTACGGCCATGTCGCAGGCGGCGACGATGCCGGCCCCGCCGCCCATGGCCGCGCCCTCGACGACGGCCACGGTCAGGGCCGGGACGTCGTGCAGGGCCTTGAGCATCTTCGCCAGACCCATGGCGTCGGAGCGGTTGTCGGCCTCGGACCAGCCGGTGGCGTCGCGCATCCAGCCGAGGTCGGCGCCGGCGCTGAAGGTGCCGCCCGCGCCACGGATGAAGACCACCCGCACATGGTCGGCGCCCTGCAGGGTCTCGAAGGCCTCGTAGAGGGCGGCGATGGTCGGGGCGTCGAAGGCGTTGCGTTTCTCCGGCCGATTGATGGTGACGAAGACCACGCCGTCGGGGGTGGAGCGGATGCGGACCAGGTCGTCGTTGGCGTCCGGCGCCGCGCCGGCCAGCAGCGGATTGGCGATAGCGTTGACCTCCGCCGCCTCCGCCGGGGTGACGTCGAGGGCGTTGAGGTCGGCTTCGGTCGGCTTGGCCATGATGGTCTCCTGAGGCTTCACCGGTATAACGCGTCCGGGACCGAACGGAACATGGAGCGACGCCGATGGCGACCAGCGCGACCGACCGCATCCGCCGGACGAGCGTGGCCAGCGTCCATGTCCACTATGTCGCCAAGGCGGAGAAGAAGGGCCGGACGCGGGCCGAGGTGGACGAGGTCATCCGCTGGCTGACCGGCTATTCGCAGGATCAGCTGGAGGCGCTGCTGGAGGCGAAGACCGATTTCGAGGCCTTCTTCGCCGAGGCGCCGGCGATGAACCCGAACCGGACGCTGATCACGGGGATGATCTGCGGCTATCGCGTGGAGGAGATCGAGGACCCGTTCATGCGCGAGCTGCGGTATCTCGACAAGCTGGTGGACGAGGTGGCCAAGGGGAGGGCGATGGAGAAGGTGCTGCGGAGGCCCGGCGGCCGCGCATTATGAGGGAGCAGCCCGAATACACCGAGATATGGTTATACGATCGAACGCATCTTTGCTTATGAAAGACATATTCGATGAGTTTGTTGATTTGATAAATATGCCGGACTCTGCCGATAGAACTATAACGCCCTCGTGCACGACAATGTCTCCCTTTGAAACTGTTGCGCATCACTTTGCGTGTTCTTTAAATACGTGTGGCTGAGCCGAGCCCACCAAAAATGAAATCACGCAGCCGCAGATAACAATAGAGGTAGCCCGACCAATCCGGCTATTGTTTGTGGCATCATAGTGAGCGCCTATATTGAGAGGTATAGAGCCCGCACTGACCATAACAATCATCAATGGCCATATTCCAAAATTGTAGTCGCGTTCCAATCCCGCTGCGTAGAGCAGGATGCAAACACCCGCGACAATGATCGATATGCACAATACTATTGTCGAAATTGATCCCCATTTCAGGCGAGATGGATAATATCGAACATAGGCGGAGCAAATCACAATAAGTAGTGGAATTACTACTGCAACGATCACGCAAACGACGCCAGATGATGCGATTATCAGGTCGTCGATCCGAATAAGGCCTGAGAAGCCATGCGCGGTAATAAACGTTCCGAATACATAGGCAAAGGATAACGCCAGCCAAAGAGCTGTGAACATAAGTGCATACGCTGGGGTGTGTTCAATTTTCATGACCTACATCCTGAACACGCCGAAGGTCGTCTCCGGGATCGGGGCGTTCAGGCTGGCGCTGATCGCCAGCCCCAGCACGTCGCGGGTCTGGGCCGGGTCGATGACGCCGTCGTCCCAGAGGCGGGCGGTGGCGTGGTAGGGATTGCCCTCGTCCTCGTATTTCTGACGCACCGGGGCCTTGAAGGCCTCGGCCTCCTCGGGGGTCCAGGTGTCGGCGTCGCGGTGGACGGTCGCCAGCACCGCGGCGGCCTGTTCGCCGCCCATGACGCTGATCCGGCTGTTGGGCCAGGTGAACAGGAAACGCGGGCTGTAGGCGCGGCCGCACATGCCGTAGTTGCCGGCCCCGAAGCTGCCGCCGATCAGGACGGTGAATTTGGGGACCTCGGCGGAGGCGACGGCGGTGACCAGCTTGGCGCCGTTCTTCGCTATGCCCTCGGCCTCGTATTTGCCGCCGACCATGAAGCCACTGATGTTCTGCAGGAAGACCAGCGGGATCTTCCGCTTGCAGGCCAGTTCGATGAAGTGGGCGCCCTTGAGCGCGCTTTCCGAGAACAGCACGCCGTTGTTGGCGAGGATGGCGACGGGGTAACCCCAGATGCGGGCGAAGCCGCAGACGAGGGTGGTGCCGTACAGGGCCTTGAACTCGTCGAACTCGGAGCCGTCGACGAGGCGGGCGACGACCTCGCGCACGTCATAGGGGGCGCGGACGTCGTCGGGGATGAGGCCGTACAGCTCTTCGGCGTCGAAGGCGGGGGCCCTCGGTTCGCGGACGTCGAGGCCGACGCGCTTCACCGTATTGAGACTGTCGACGATGGTGCGGACGATCTCGAGCGCGTGCTCGTCGTTCTCGGCGACATAGTCGACCACGCCCGAGCGGCGGCCGTGGGTCTCGGCCCCGCCCAGTTCCTCGGCCGAGATGACCTCGCCGGTGGCGGCCTTCACCAGCGGCGGGCCGGCGAGGAAGATGGTGCCCTGTTCGCGCACGATCACCGTCTCGTCCGACATGGCCGGGACATAGGCGCCGCCGGCGGTGCAGGAGCCCATGACGCAGGCGATCTGGGCGATGCCCTTGGCGCTCATCCGCGCCTGGTTGAAGAAGATGCGGCCGAAATGGTCGCGGTCGGGGAAGACCTCGGCCTGGTGGGGCAGGTTGGCGCCGCCTGAATCGACCAGATAGACGCAGGGCAGCATGTTCTGCTCGGCGATCTCCTGGGCCCGCAGGTGCTTCTTCACCGTCATCGGGAAATAGGCGCCGCCCTTCACCGTCGGGTCGTTGGCGACGATCATCACCTCGCGGCCCGAGACCCGGCCGACGCCGCAGATCATGCCTGCGCCGGGCGCCTCGCCCTTGTACATGTCGCAGGCCGCCAGCTGGCCGATCTCGAGGAAGGGCGAGCCAGGATCGAGCAGGCGTTCGACGCGGTCGCGGGGCAGCAGCTTGCCACGGGCGACGTGGCGTTCGCGCGACTTCTCGGGGCCGCCGAGCGCCGCCTGGGCGACCCGGGCGCGGAGCTCGTCGCGCAGGGCGCGGTTGTGGGCGTCGAGGGCCTTGAAGGCCGGGCTGTTCGGATCGATGGCGGACGTCAGCTTGGGCATGGGGCTGGTTTAGGGTGGTTCTGAAAGACGCTCCATACCTTTCGTCATCCTCCGGCGCTCCGCAGGAGCGACCGGTGGACCCAGCGGCGCCGCGACGGCGGCGAAACACCGGGGCGCCCGCAGGTTCGCGCTCGCGCGCGCCGCTGGGTCCCCCGGTCTCGCTACGCTCGCCGGAGGCTGACGAAAGAGAAGGGAGGCTTATGGCTGGGTTGAAATATCCGCTGTTGACCCGCGAGCGTCGCCGTGGCCTGTCGCGCCTCCCATGTTCGCCCTCAGCCTCCAGACCCGCGCCACCCTGAAAGACCTGCTGCACCTCGCGTGGCCGGTGGTGCTGGCGCGCATCGGCATCATGACCATGGGCCTCACCGACGTGATCGTGGTGGGGAACTACTCCGGGCTGGAGCTGGCCTTCAGCTCGCTGGCCCTGGCGCCTACGGCGATCATCGTCACCACCGCCGTCGGGCTGATGATGGGGGTGCAGGTGATGACCGCCCGCTACCTCGGCGAGGGGCGGCGGTCCGAGGTCGGGGCGGTGCTTCGGCGCGGCGTGGCCTATTCGCTGCAGATCGGCGTGGTCAGCATGTTCGGCCTGATCCTGATCGGGCCGTGGGCCCTGCGGCACATGGGGCTGGCCGAGGGTTTGGGCGAGGGGGCCTCGCCGGTGCTGGTGGTCTTCGCCCTGTCGATGCCCGGCTATCTGGTCAGCGTGGCGGCGCAGTTCTTTCTCGAGGCCATGCACCGGCCGCGCGCCGGCATGTGGGCCATGTGGGTGGCCAACGGCATCAATCTGGCGCTGAATCTGCTGCTGGTGCCCGACCTGCTGGGCATCGGGCTGGACGGGGCCGTGGCCTCGGCCTGGGCGACGGTGGTCGCGCGGACCTCGCTGGCGGTGTTCCTGATCGTCTACATCGTCCGCCTGCCGGAGGCGCGGGAGATCGGCGTGTTCCGCCGGCCCTCGCGGGACCACGCCGCCGAGCGGGAGCAGCGCAAGATCGGCTACGGCGCCGGGTCGAGCTATTTCATCGAGGTCGGGGCCTTCGCCGCCATGACCTTCATCGCCGGCCAGCTGGGGGCGATCGAGACGGCGGCCTGGACCATCGTAATCAACGTCTCGGCCATCGTGTTCATGGTCCCGATGGGACTGGCGGCGGCGACCTCGGTGCTGGTCGGCCGCGCCTATGGCGCCGGCGACGGGCGCGGCGTGCTGAGGGCCGGGCTGGTCGGGATCGCCGTGGTCGGCGCCCTGACCTTGCTGGTGGCGCTGGTCCTGTGGCCGACGGCGCCTCTGGTGGCCAGCGCCTACAACCGCGACCCGGCCCTGCTGGCGGTGGTCATACCGGCGCTGGTGCTCGCCACCCTGTTCTTCGTCGCCGACGGCATCCAGGTGGTCTCGGCCTCGGCCAACCGCGCCGCCGGCGACGTCTGGTGGCCGACCATCATGCATTTCGCCGCCTACAGCCTGGTGATGATGCCGCTCGGCTGGTGGCTGGCGCACGAGGTCGGCGTCGACGGGCTGGTCTGGGCGGTGATCATCGCCAGCCTGGTCTCGTCGGCGCTGCTGACCGGACGGTTCGTGCGGGTGGCGAGGCGGCTGCCGTGACGGCGATCCCGGAACTCACGACGGCCCGGCTCCGGCTTCGGGCTCCCCGGGAGGCGGATCACGGGATGTACGCCCGCTTCTACGGCGACGCCGAGGCCTCGGCCTTTTATGGCGGTCCGCTGTCGGCGGCCGCGGCCTGGAGCCGGCTGGCGCGCGACCTCGGCCACTGGGCCTTGCGAGGCTACGGTCTTTGGGTTGTCGAGCGCCGCGACGACGGCGAGGCCGTCGGAGCCTGCGGCCTGTACTGGCCCGCCGGATGGCCAAGGTCGGAGTTGACGTGGTGGATACTGCCCCATCAGCGTCGGCAGGGCTTCGCGGCGGAGGCGTCGCGGGCGGCCATCACCTTTGGTCATGAGATTCCCGGCTGGAGCCGGGTGGAGACCCACTGTGACGATGCCAACGGCCCGGCGCGAGCCCTGATCGACGCGCTGGGCGGTCAACGGTTCACGCGAGAGCGATTCCCCGACGGACACGAGCGCGACGTGTTCGAATTCCCCGCGTCCGGCCAAAGGCGCAGCCTGAGGTGACGCGGGCGCGGCCGCCCTCTATATCCGTCGCCTCCCCCAGACTCCCCGGACGACCATGGCCCGCATCCTGATCACCTCGGCCCTGCCGTACATCAACGGCATCAAGCATCTGGGGAACCTGGCCGGATCGATGCTGCCGGCCGACGTATACGCCCGGTTCAAGCGAGCCCAAGGCCACGAGGTGCTCTACATCTGCGCCACCGACGAGCACGGCACCCCGGCCGAACTGGCCGCCGCCGCGGCCGGTCAGGACGTCCGCACCTATTGCGACGAGCAGCACGAGATCCAGAAGCGGGCCGGCGAGGCCTTCGGCCTGAGCTACGACTGGTTCGGCCGGTCCTCGAACCCGCCCAACCACCGCCTGACCCAGCATTTCGCCGACGTGCTTGAGAGGAACGGCCTGATCGAGGAGCGGGTCGACCGGATGATCTATTCGGTGGACGACGCCCGCTTCCTGCCCGACCGCTATGTCGAGGGCACCTGCCCGCACTGCGCCCACGTCGGGGCGCGGGGGGACCAGTGCGACAACTGCGGCCGGCTGCTGGACCCGACCGACCTGATCGATCCGTATTCGGCGGTGTCAGGGTCGCGCAATCTCGAGGTTCGCGACACGCGGCACCTGTACCTGCTGCAGACGAAACTCGAGCAGCGGATCCGCGACTGGATAGGGACCAAGACCGACTGGCAGACGCTGGCGAAATCGATCGCCCTGAAACACCTCGACGAGGGGCTGATCGACCGGGGCATCACCCGCGACCTGAAATGGGGCGTGCCGGTGGTGGGGCCGGACGGCGGGCCGCGGCCGGGGCTGGAGGGCAAGGTCTTCTACGTCTGGTTCGACGCCCCGATCGAATACATCGGGGCCACCGAGGAGTGGGCCGAGGCGACCGGCCGGACCTGGCGCGACTGGTGGCGCACCGACGAGGGCGCCGACGACGTCCGCTACGTCCAGTTCATGGGCAAGGACAACGTCGCCTTCCACACCGTCAGCTTCCCCGCGACCATCCTCGGCTCGGGCGAGCCGTGGAAGACCGTCGACACCCTGAAGGCCTTCAACTGGCTGAACTGGTACGGCGGCAAATTCTCGACCAGCCAGAAGCGCGGCGTGTTCATGGACCAGGCGCTGGAGCTGCTGCCGGCCGACTACTGGCGCTGGCACCTGACCGCCTACGGTCCCGAGCATTCCGACGCGGCCTTCACCTGGGAGCAGTTCCAGTCGACGACCAACAAGGACCTGGCCGACGTGCTGGGCAATTTCGTCAACCGCATCGTCAAATTCGCCGAGTCGAAGTTCGGCGGCGTGGTGCCGGACGCCGGCGAACCGGGTCCGCTGGAGGCGAAGCTGGAGGCCGACCTGCGCGCCGGCGTCGCGGAGGCGACCGCGCAGTTCGAGGCCATGGAGTTCCGCAAGGCGACCCAGGCGCTGCGCGCCGTCTGGGTGCTGGGCAACGAATATCTGCAGGAGGCGGCCCCGTGGACCGCCTTCAAAACGGATGTTCCGAGGGCGGCGGTCGGGGTGCGCACCGGGCTGAACCTCGTGGCCCTGTTCGCCCGGCTGGCGGCGCCGGTGACGCCCTTCTCGGCAACGAGGATCGCGGCGGCGGTGGGCGCGACGGACCTGTCGTGGCCCGCGACGGACGAGGCGCTGCTGGACCGGCTGCCGCGCGGCCAAACCGTGGCGGCCGCCGGGGTGCTGTTCACCAAGATCGAGGACGCCCAGGTGGCCGAATGGTCGGAACGGTTCGGCGGCGCGGAGGGGTAGGCGGACGCCGTCCCCCCGCGCTGGACATCCATCTCATCACCGTCATGGCCGGGCTTGTCCCGGCCATCCATGAGCGGAATGGGGAGCCCCAGAAGCCGCGTTCATGGGTTCCCGGCACAAGGCCGGGAATGACGAGTTTGGAGGAATGACGCCGCCAGGGAGCGTCAAAAGAAAAGGCCCGGATCGCTCCGGGCCTTTTTGTTTACGGAGTCTTCGCCGTCGCGGGTTGAACCGGCGGCGGATCGGCGGGCGCGGGCGCCCCGTGCGCCGGGGCCGCGCTGTCTTCCTCGCCGCGGGTCCCCTGCAGGTGGTGCGCCGCCTCTTCCGCGCCGATGTCGAGGAAGGCGGGGGCGGCGGCGTTGAATTCCTCCATGCGGTCGGTGCGCACGATCACCGAGCGGGCGCCGTCCCAGATCATGTGCAGGGCGACGTAGAGGACGATGACGAGGCCGACGTAGCCGACCCAGCGGTGCTTCGTCAGGATGCGGGCGATGAAGGTCGCGGCCACGCCCATTAGGGCGATGGACAGGACCAGGCCGAAGACCATGATCCACGGATGCTCGTGCGCGGCCCCGGCCACGGCCAGGACGTTGTCCAGCGACATGGTGACGTCGGCGATCATGATCTGCAGCAGGGCGGCGCCGAAGCTCTTGCGCTTCAGGCCCAGCTCTTCCGGAGTCGGGCCCTTGCCGTGCTCGATCTGCATGGCCAGTTCGAGCTCCGCCTCGGCCTCGGCCTGGTCGTGGGTCGCGGATTCGCGCAGCTCGCGCCACATCTTCCAGCACACCCACAGCAGCAGCACCCCGCCGGCCAGCAGCAGGCCGACGATGGCCAGCAGCTGGACCGTGATCAGGGCGAAGCCGATGCGCAGCACGACGGCGGCGGCGAGGCCGATCAGGATGGCCTTGCGGCGCTGCTCCGGCGCCAGGGCGGCGGCGGCCAGACCGACGGCGACGGCGTTGTCGCCGGCCAGCACCAGATCGATCATCAGGACCTGGCCGAGGGCGGCCAGCTGTGAGGCAAGTTCGGGAGAGCTCAGAAATTCCATGCGCGGGCTCTAGGGCAGGGCGGGGCGGTTCGGCAAGCGGTCGCGGGCGGATCAGGTTCCCTGTTGCGCGCGCGTCGCCTCATAGAGAGCGATCGCCGTCGCATTCGAGACGTTCAGGCTTTCGAATCCGCCGGGCATGGGGATCTTCGCCAAGACGTCGCAGTGCTCGGCCACCAGCCGGCGCAGGCCGTCGCCCTCGGAGCCCATGACCAGCACCGTCGGCCGGCCGTCCAGCGCCTGATCCAGCGACAGCTCGGCGCCGCCATCGAGGCCGACGGCGCGCCAGCCGAGGTCGGCCAGACGCTCCAGCGCCCGGCTCAGATTGGTCACCCGGGCGCAAGGCAGGCGTTCGGTGGCCCCGGCCGCGGCCTTGGCCAGGGCCCCGGCCAGCGCCGGCGAATGGCGGTCCTGCACCACGACGCCCCTGGCCCCGAAGGCGAGGGCCGAGCGGAAGATGGCCCCGACGTTCTGCGGGTCGGTCAGCTGGTCGAGCAGGACGATGACGCCCGAGGGGGGTTCGGCGATGTCCTCCAGCGCCACCCCCTCCAACGGCTGCACCTTGAAGGCCAGGCCCTGATGCACCGCCCCGGCCGGCAGCATGCGGGCCAGAGCGAGGCCGTCGACGATCTCGATCCGGTGGCCGTGGGGGGCGAGCCGGTCGCGCTCAATCTCGGCGGCGCGGTCCTCCGTGGCCAGCAGCCGGCCCATGCCCTTGCGGGCCGGATTGGCCAGGGCGGCCAGCACCGGATGACGGCCCCACAGCCAGCCGTCGGCGTCGACCTTGGGCTTGCGCTCGCGCGGCCCGGAATCACCCGCCGCCCGGACCGGCGGCGAAGGCGTCCAACCGCCGCTCTTCGGCCCCTCCGGACGCCCCCGCAAGCCTTGCTTTTTCCCGGTTTTCCGGTCGTTGCGTTCTCTGTTTGACGACACTATAAGACGCCCTCCGATTTGGGGCCCAAGGGCATTCCGGTCAGGCGCTTCCTCTAAACCAGGGTTTGCCGGACTTCGAAGGCTTTTGTTCGAGAACGGTCTTTCGACCGCTTTCGGGCGTTCCGGATCGGTCTTCACATCGCGCGCGGGGGAATGTCCCGAGCGGCAAAGGGGGCGGACTGTAAATCCGCTGCGTAAGCTTCGCAGGTTCGAGTCCTGCTTCCCCCACCACGCGCTGTCGGAGACCGGACGGATCGGACCTCGAGGAGGCCGGGTGCGAAGGACTGGATGCCCTGCGGGGCCTGGCCGACGCATTCTCCGCGCGGGTATAGCACAATGGTAGTGCAGCAGCCTTCCAAGCTGAGGATGTCGGTTCGATCCCGTCTACCCGCTCCAGTTTTCTGTCGCTGACCACCGCCCCACCAGGGCCACAGGAGTTTTGGCCATGGCCAAGGAAAAGTTCGAACGCACCAAGCCGCACTGCAACATCGGCACGATCGGTCACGTTGACCACGGCAAGACGACGCTGACGGCGGCGATCACGATGACGCTGGCCAAGTCGGGCGGCGGCA
>Ga0196964_10000072_pt1 | contig 67046 bp, 61 predicted proteins | sample S1_10metaG_FD_148615 | JGI IMG/M metagenome (GOLD analysis project Ga0196964, IMG submission 148615) | Soil microbial communities from Anza Borrego desert, Southern California, United States - S1_10 | ecosystem: Environmental > Terrestrial > Soil > Desert | place: USA: California | collected...
TACTACGCTCACGCACAAGTCCATACTCACGCTTCAACCGCTCCGCATCGACTAGAGAAAGTGAAAGTTTTTGAGCAATGGCTTCGGTGATTCTCGCTCCCCCAATCTCTACCGTGGACGCAAAGACAACAATACCTTCGGAAATAATAGCGATACCGGAACGAGTCTGACCGAAATCGACGATCATAGAAGTTCCCTTGTTATGTTTTGGTGTTACGGCGCGCGCGATAGCCTGCGCTTCGATCTCAAAACTCATAGGAACAAGTCCGCTCCCAAGGAAAATATCCGCATAACTCGCCGCAAGCGGCTCCGGGTAGGCAGAAACTTGAAGGATATAGCTATCGGACGTCTCGCGCACGAGCTCGTAATCAAAGACTGCTTCGGTCGCCTTCAAGGGAGCATACTCTTCAAGCTGAAGCGCTACACTTTCTTTAATGTCTTGTTTCTTAACCCGCGGTGTCCGCATCTCGAATAGATAGGCTTGCTCTTCGGGAAGCGAAACGCGGACGAACTCGAGTCCGTATTCTTCCTTGAGCGCAACCAGCGCCTCTTTCATCTTGCGCGCGTCTTTTATTTTCCCTGCTTCGACGATACCTGGAGGAAGCTGACGTTCGGCATAGCGATCGATCCTGAGCCCGCCACGCTCGTTGCGGAAACCAAGGAAACGGATGGATTTGTCGGAGATGTCGAGGCCTACCGACGGCATACGGAGAAATTTCGGTGTCGGAAAAAGCGATTCGACGAGCGATTGCATCACTCTTTAAGTATACCTTGCGAGAAGCGTGGGATGCATCAGCGGATAATGCTCCCGTTCGCGAACATCTCTGCCGGACTCATAGTAGTAAGGCGCTCTTTGCCCTCAGCATCCTGTTCGATCGCATAGAGGACCATTCCCTTGCTCTCATACCCCTTGATGGTGCGCGGTTCAAGGTTCGCGAGCACCGGCACCTGCTTCCCGACGAGCACCGACGGGTCGGGATAGTGCACCGCGATGCCGGAGACGACCTGCCGCACCTCGCTTCCCATGTCGATACTGAGGCGCACCAGCCGGTCGGCTTCCGGTATCTTCACCGCTTGGGTGATAGTACCGAGCCTGATGTCGAGCTTCTTGAAATAATCGATCGTGATCATTATGTTTTTTGTTTTTAATTGGCAGTGAGGGAAGAATTAAATAATTCTAACCGAGCGAACCAATTTCAAGAACTGCCCTTTAGGCGATTCTTATCCAAATAGCGCTGTAAAATGAGAGCGGCGGCGCTGTCGTCTACTTCCGTGCGCATCTGCCCGCCCGAACGACTGTTCTGTCGGGTGGGCATACGGCGCGCTTCGACCGAAGAGAACGATTCTCGTTCAAAATGGATCGGGAGGCCGGTCGCCTCCCCGAGTATCTCCGCAAATCGACGCGCCTCCTCCATTATCGCATTCTCCCGGCCCAGCGAATCGATCGAATTTCCCATTACCACCGCGTCCGCCCCCTCAGCTTTAGCAAGCACCGCGAGCTCTTCTAGAAGCGTTTTGCCGTTCCGAAGGATTGTTTTCGGGAAAGCGATAGCGCCCGTCTCGTCGGAGACCGCCACTCCCACGCGCTTCGCGCCGTAATCAATGCCAATATATTTCATGTGTGGTTCTCTGTTCTTTCTCGCGATAGAAAAGCCAAGGCGAGCGCGGCGAGAAGTATGGAGACGTCGCGGAAAAGAAAGGAGAACCCGCGCCAGTGCACCAACACAATAGATCCCAACATACAAGCAGCGGCCACGGCAGGGAGTACTGGCCGCCTCATTAATAAAAGGCCGAGCCCTATGGCGAGTTCTATCAGGCCAAAACCATGCAATAGTACTGAATGATTCACGGCGCGGAGAAGAAAATCAGGAAAGAACGAAAGCCAGGAAGCAGGATGGAAGAGGGCGTCGATCGGTGGATAAAGGAAAGCGAACGCCACCCCTACGCGCAGCGACAAAAAAGCTAAGTCTTTATTATTCATGCCAAATGGCGGCGGAGGGGGTGAGATTCGAACTCACGGTGCCTTGCGACACTCCTGTTTTCAAGACAGGTGCGATAGACCACTCTGCCACCCCTCCAGTATACGATGACTCTAACAGCTTATTTTTATCCGACAAGCGCGCTACAATACACCCATATGGGAAGAGAGTCAGTTGCTTGGGAGGTATTCGAGCACGAACACTACCACGAAGAGCCCGAGTGGTACTGGGTGCTCGGCATCATCGCGGTCTCGGGGAGTATCGCGTCTTTTCTCTTGGGAAATCTCCTCTTCGGCATCCTCATTCTTCTCGCAGGCGGCACGCTCGCGCTCTATTCAACCAAAGAGCCCTCGTTTCTCACCATCCATCTCTCGAAGCAAGGAGTTCGGTTCAACAAAGAGTATCATCCTACCGAGAGCATTACGTCGTTCTCGATCGACGGCGATAAGCTCCTCATCGAGAAGCATTCGTTCTGGCACCCGCTCGTCATCATTCCCATTGGCGAGGGCGTGCCCCATGACGAGATCCGCGCCGTACTTGGCGCCAAGCTCCCGGAAAAAAATCACAAGGAACCGGTCGGCCACCGGATCATGGAACACTTCGGGTTCTAGCTACTCCTTCACGCTCCTCAAAAAAATTCTCTTTTTGAAACCGCCGCGCGCGACATTTTTTTCCTTCTGCTTTTTGAGCACGGCCTTCCATGATATCTTTTTGGCCGATGCGATCCCTTGGAGTACCTCGAGCACGTCTGACAATTCTTCCCTCACCATTTCCTTTCCCTTAGCATCGGCGAGCTCTTTCCCTTCTTCAAAAAGTTTCTTTTTTAATTCTTGTAAAAATCTCTTCGCAGAAAGTGGTGCAATGCTCGGAATACCGCCGTTTCGGCGAATAATGGCTGGTATTTTATCTCGCACGAGCTTGTTGTAAACAAAATTTTTCATATCTTGATTATATATTGAAGATACGCTCGTTTGTGGTAGATTTGAGGCTACGCCCTCGTAGTTCAATGGATAGAATGCAAGTTTGCGGTACTTGTGATCCAGGTTCGATTCCTGGCGAGGGCATCAAAATAGCGGAGCATTTTGATGCCCGAGAGCGAGCAAACTGCTTCACTCGCGTCCAGGAATCGAAGAGGTTGAGCATGCCGGAACGAGCCTGGTGAAGTGAGACGCGAAACCTGTACAGTTCCCGTAGGGAAAGATATGCGTAGTCGCGATCATGGCGAAAAATAGGACCACCAATCAAAAACCCGGCTTTAGCCGGGTTTTTGATTACCTTACTTTCGCGATCGCTTTGGAGAGGCGGGACTTCGTTCGGGCGGCGGCGTTCTTCTTGATAACGCCCCGCTTCATGGCTTTGTCGATCGCCTGATAGGCGGCCGGGAGGAGCTTCTTCGCCTCGTCGTAGTTCTTGGCAAGCACAAGGCGGCGCACCTCTTTCACAGAGTCCTTCATTGCCTTCGTCCGGCGGTCATTAAAGACCTTCTTGCGGCGGGCGACGCGGATGGCTTTTCTGGCTGAGCTGGTGAGTGCCATAGGTGAGTAATACCCGGAAATCCTAGCAAATACGTGTTAAAAAGGCAACTTTTTAGTATCATGGGCTCATGATTTCGAGGCTCCGAGGCACCCTCATCGCACACGGTGGACGGCACGTCATTCTGGACGTTGCTGGCGTTGGATATAAAATCGCCGTCATGCCCGAGACCCTGCGCGCCCTCGGGAAAACAGAAGGCGAAGCGACGCTCCTCACCCACCTCGTAGTCCGCGAGGACGCGCTCGACCTCTATGGCTTTTTTCTGCAGGACGAGCTCGACCTCTTCGAGCTTCTGATCGGCATCTCCGGCATCGGACCGAAGTCGGCGCTCCAGGTGATGTCGCTCGCCGGCGTCGAGGCGCTAAAAAAAGCAATATCGAGCGAGGACACGTCGTATCTCACCAAGGTATCTGGAATCGGCAAGAAAACCGCAGAAAAGATAGTACTCGAGCTCAAAGACAAGCTCGGCGCTGGCGGAGGCCACCACGGGGAGCTTCGCGAAGAATCGGACGCCGTCCTCGCGCTCCAGTCGCTCGGCTACTCGCAAGCGGAAGCGCGTGAAGCGCTGAAATCGGTCAAAGCGGAAGGGACGGGAAACCGAGTGAAGGAAGCGCTCAGGATGCTCGGCAACAAATGATGATCGAGAAAACGCTTCGGTTTTTTGAAACGTACGTCATTCCGCGGCAGCTCTACCGCTTTTTTCAACCGGCATATCACTATCTTCTCGCCTTCGCCGCCGCGCTCTTCTATCGCTTCCCCTCTCGAAAGCTCAAGGTCATCGGCGTGACCGGCACCAAAGGAAAGACCTCCACCATTGAAATAGTGAACGCCCTCCTTGAGGAGGCAGGCTATACGACCGCGATCATCTCGACGCTCCGCTTTAAGATCGGAAAGAGCGAAGAGCGCAATCTCCTTAAGATGACCATGCCGGGCCGCTTCCTCCTCCATCGCCTACTAAGAAAAGCGGTAAGCGAAGGGTGCGATTTCGCCATTGTCGAGATGACTTCCGAAGGCGCTCGTTTCTTCCGGCACAAATTCGTCTATTTGGACGCTCTTATTTTCACCAATCTCTCACCTGAGCACATCGAATCGCATGGCTCCTTCGAGAACTATCTGAACGCGAAGCTCGCCATTGCCCGCTCGCTCGCGCGCTCACCAAAGCGCCCGCGCACCATCGTCGCAAACAAAGACGACAGCTATGCTGAGAAGTTTCTCGCCACAGCCGCCGACGATAAGCGGACGTTTTCAATCGAGGACGCAAAGCCTTATGAACTCACTGAACAAGGAATCGATTTCACGTTCAATGGAAAGCGGCTCTCTTCGCACCTACGCGGGGCCTTTAACCTTTCAAACATCCTTGCGGCAATTTCCGTCGCGCAGGCGTTTGGGGTAAATGAAGAAATCATTAGCCGAGCGCTTTCGAAATTCAATGGCATCCGCGGCCGTCTAGAGCGCATTGAGGCAGGACAGGATTTCGAAGTCATCGTCGATTATGCGCATACGTCGGATTCGCTTGAGAAGGTCTATCAGGTGTTCCAGAACCACAAGAAGATCTGCGTCATGGGCGGGACTGGCGGCGGACGCGACAAATGGAAGCGCCCCGAGATGGGGCGCATCGCTGGCGCATACTGCGACCACCTTATCCTTACGAACGAAGACCCCTACGACGAGGATCCTACGGCCATCGTGGAGGAGATAAAGGCGGGTGTCGGCAAAGGCTGCGAAATAATAATCGACCGGCGCGAGGCGATACGAAAAGCCCTCTCGCTCGCCCGGACCGGCGACGCCGTTATCATCACCGGCAAAGGCACTGATCCGTACATCATGGGTCCGAAAGGAAGCAAGATTCCATGGGATGACGCGCGGGTGACACACGAGGAACTTGAAAAGCTGGCGAGGTAAGGGTAGCGTGGACACATGCCCGAACTTCCGGAGGTACAGACGACCTCATCTCAACTAAATAAAGTATTGCCCGGCCTCTCGGTCACTAGCGTATGGACCGACTGGGAAAAGATGCTTCGCGGCGAATCGTTTGCCGCATTCAAAAAAGAAATCATCGGCCGAAAAGTACTGCGTGCGCATCGCAGGGCGAAGAACGTCCTTATCGAACTCGACGGCGGCAAAACGCTCCTCGTCCACATGAAGATGACCGGTCACCTGCTGTACGGAAAATTCAAGCTCAAAAAAGGAAGATGGGCTCCTGATGAGGAAGGGCCGCTCAATGATCCCTACAATCGATTCATCCATTTCGTGTTTTCGCTCTCGAACGGGAAACACCTTGCGTTCTCGGACGTGCGGAAGTTCGGAAAGATCGCGCTGCTCGACACGGCGCTCCTCGATACCTCTCCGCATCTCGCGCTCCTCGGCCCCGAGCCGCTCCAGCGAAACTTCACGCTCGCGAAATTCAAGGAGCGGCTCCGCGCGCGGCCGAGCGGACGTATCAAGCAAGTACTCATGGACCAGACGGTCATCGCTGGCATTGGTAACATCTATTCCGACGAAATGCTCTTCCTTGCGAGCATCCATCCCGAGGAGCGCGTTTCTATTTTGCGCGACAGCGATTTTAAAACTCTCTACAATGCCATGCGGCGAGTATTATTGAACGGCATCGACTTCGGCGGCGACTCCACGTCGGACTATCGAAACATCTACGGCGAATCCGGCGCATTCCATGAGCGTCACCGTGCCTACCGGCGTACCGGAAAACCGTGCGTGATTCGCGCATGCAAGGGAACTATTCTGCGAAAGAAAGTCGGCGGACGAAGCGCGCACTATTGCGGGATTCATCAAAAAATGAGAAAACAAAAGGATGGCCGACGCTCCTAAAAGTTGGAACCCGCTCCCCTGGTTCCTCACCATGCTCGCGGTGCTCTGGCTCCTGTGGTTCTTCACCGGCGGACCGGAACGCGCAAAGAACGCCGGAGTGTTTTTGAAACCGCCGGCGCCGCTCGACAGCGGCGAAGACTATGGCACACCTTCCGACATCCTCAACAAAGATACGTATCGCGCCCGCTAACGATTGAGTAAGCGAAAGAGGGCGATGCCTGCCGCTACTGAAACATTCAAGGATTCCTTGGCGCCTCGCATTGGTATCTCGGCGACGACGTCGCATGCGTCGAGCACTTCACGAGAGAGCCCTTCGGTTTCGTTGCCGAGCACAAGCGCGAAGCGCTCGGCGGTGTTCACTTTTTTATAGTCGACCGCGCGCGGATCCTGTTCGAGCGCGACGATAACATATCCTTCCTCTTTGAGGCGGCGCACAAGTGTGAGCGCATCCGCTACCCGCTCCCACTCGACGCGAGCCCCGAGAGCCGCTTTCTCGAAATCAGCACGCGGCCGCAAAAACCGATCGAGGGGACCAGGGGTATACCCCGCGAGAAATATTTTAGCGACTCCGGCTGCGTCTGCAGAGCGAAAAATGGCCCCGACATTATGGACGCTCCTGATATCGTGTAACACCAAAACCGCGGTTTTGTCTTTATTTATAGACATTTAAAGGTATTCTCTGTATGATTTCCTCATTCTACATCCGCCCGTACCCGCCCGTACCCGCCCGTACCGAACAGTACGTTCGGGCGGGGCTCGGTGGTAGAATACCACCCCGCCCGTAGCTCAGTCGGTAGAGCAGTTGCCTTTTAAGCAAACGGTCGCAGGTTCGATTCCTGCCGGGCGGACTATTTATCCACACTACGCTTTGTAAAAGCGACGTAATAGCCTACACTATGTACAGGCGTGGTTCAGTGCATCGAGTGAGAGCCTACCGCTGCTCATTAACGCGGCAATCTTAGACCCTCGATCAGAGCTTCACATCTGTCCCTTCTTGCTTCGCACTTAGTCCTAGCGAAAGCACACAGCGCTTCGGCGCACCAATTCTCGAGAAAGGCGCTTCATCATTCAAGGAGCGCCTTTTCTTTTTGCCTCAATCAGTAATTATGCAACATCGAGAATAAACGATTCGAGCGCTGAAGGAAAGTCCACGCGGCCGCGATGGCTGTCATGGTAGACGCTGACGAGCCGAGAGAGAGCGCGTTCGAGTTCGGGACGTTCCCATTTCGGCGCGAACGATTTTGCCTTCATGATCGGATATGAAAACGAGCCGATGTTGCCACCCGTCTTCGCGAGATAAAGGTTCTTCATCTGCCAAAAAATAATGCCGTGCAGCTCCTCCGGCGCCGCACCTTTGTGCGCCGCCTCGAAGAAAAGCGCCCACGCGAGCTTCCGGTCGCGGCGAGCGAGCGCGTCGGCAAGCGCGAAGCTCGAGCCCTCCTTCTTCGGCGCCTTCTCTTTCTCGCCAAGCTCTTCGCTCTCCCCTCCTGCTTTCTCCACCGCTATCACGAGTTCCTTCGTCGCCCCCGCTTCGCTTACGACAAAGATATTCTTCGAAGCGCCGAGTATCTTCGCTTTCTTTATAAAAAGCTCCTTGTGCTCTTTGAGCTGGAGTGCGTTCTTGAGCACATAGGCTGACGTTGGATGAAAAAGTCCTTGCGCGTGCGCAAGCTCATCGAGACGCTCGGGAGTAAGCTCCTCGGGCTCCACGGCAACGAAGGGCGCCATGACGTTCGAGCGCATGAGTGACGCTTCGAGCTTCTGTACGCGCAGAGCGCGAAGCTCCGAAGTGCCGCCGTAGAAAAGATAAATCATGATCAGAGCCAACGGCGAACCTTGGAGCGATAGACTGCATACTCTTCGCCGTACTTCTCGTGCATCAAACGCTCCTCGCGCGGCACGATGAATGCGTTCACCACGATGAACGCGAGAATGGAACCGATGAGAAGCGGGAGCGAGTTCACAATGAAACTAAATCCGAAGGTAAGGAGCGCGAGGCCACCATAGGTCGGATTGCGGCTGAAGCGATATGGGCCACGACGGAGTTGCGGCGCCCCAAGCTCGCGACGAATCGCTTCCACGGCGCTCTGCGACCAGGCGATGAGGATTGGTGCGACGAAGATAAGCAAGAGTCCGATCGGGAGAAGGAGCGAGCTCCTCACGATCTCGATCGGATACGCCAAATGGACGAAATACGAAACGATGAAAATGACGAGGTGTACCACCGGCGAATAGACGACAAGTCCGAGCAGTCGATCAAATTCTCCTTTCTCGTTCCTCTTTTCCATGAATATCCCGAGTGTACCACGCACCTAGAGCTCCCCCCAGTGACGCCCGGAAGCGGCATTTGCTATGAGGGGCACTACGGAACGCTTTTTCAGGAAGCTCCTCTCAAGCACCCCCTCCATGGCCGCCTTGATGAGCGTCTCCGCACGGGATGCCACCTTCTCTTCGGCTTCATAGATAAGCTCGTCATGGATCTGAAGGAGCAAGTGGACCTTCTTGTCGATCCTCTCTTTCTTGAGATCCTCGTCGGCGAAACGAATGGCAAGCTTGATGACGTCGGCGGTCGCAGTCCCTTGGATGGGGGCATTCACCGCCATACGGAGCGCCTGCGCTTCCATAAAAGGAATGCCTGAACGAAGCGCCGGGAAGTAGCGGCGCCTTCCGAAAAGCGTCTCCGTGTAGCCGTGCTTCTTCACGAACCGCTTCACGTCTTCCATATAGCGGCCGAGCGTCTCGAACTGCTTGAGATAGTTTTCGTAGAACTCCTCAGCTTCGGCGCGGGTGCTTTTCAGGTTCTCGCGAAGCGCGTTCACCCCCATGCCGTAGATGATGCCGAAGTTGATCACCTTGGCGCGGCGACGCATCTCCGCCGTCACCTCCGCTTCCGGAATGCCGAAGACGCGTGCCGCCACCGCCGCATGGACATCTTTCCCTTCTTTAAAGATAGTGGTGAGCGCCGGATCGTCGGAGAGTATGGCGGCGACGCGAAGCTCGACCTGAGAATAGTCGAGGCCGATCAGGCGGTGGCCCGAGCTCGCCAGGAACCCTTGCCGGATATTCCGCCCGAGCTCGGACTTGATGGGTATGTTCTGAAGATTCGGGTTGGTCGAGGAGAACCGTCCGGTCGTGGTGCCGGTCTGGATGAAATGGCTGTGGAGCCTCCCTGCGTCATCGAGGAGCGGCGGGATAGCGTCGATATAGGTCGAGAGGAGCTTCTGAAGTTCGCGATACTCGACGATCTCGTCGACGACAGGATGGAGCTCCCGAAGCTTCATGAGCTCGCTGATCCTCGTCGAGCGAGCGCCGCCCTCGGTCTTCTTCATGCGCACGCCTTTCGCAAGAAGGCCGAGCTTGTCGAAGAGCACCTCGCCGAGTTGGCGCGGCGAGTTGATGTTGAACTCGCCTCCCGCGTGCTTCCAAATCCGCGCCTCGATCGAGGAGAGGGCCTTATGGTAATCAAGCGAGAGCTTTTTCATGTAGGCGCGATCGATGAGGATGCCGCGCGCCTCAGCGTCCTCGATGACGGGAATGATCGGGAGCTCGATCTCTTCGTAGACGCGCGCGAGGTGGTGCCGCTTGAGTTCCGCCTCAAGCACGCCGAGCGCTTTCCCGATCGAGCGCGTTTTGGCGAATTCGAAAATGTCCTCCTTATCGGGATCGGTCTTCTCGGAGTTGATGAGCCAGAGCGCTATCTTCGCTTTCGCAAGCTCGCGCGGGTCTACCGCCTCATCTTCTTTTTCTTCTTCGCCGGATGCTACCATTCCATTCGTCGGCGCGCCGAAGAGGTCCCTCGCGCGGGCGGCGAGCGTTTTGAATTCGAGCTCGCGCATGAGCCTGTCCACGGCATCCGGATCGACGTTTGCTTGCCAGCGCGTAGCCGGGAGCTTGAACTCGATCGGCGCGTCGCGGCGTATCTCGGCGAGTGTCTTCGAGAACAGCGCCTCCTCCTCCCCTTCCTCGATGAGCTTCACAATCCGATCGGTGCAGCCTATCTTTTTGAACCGCTCGTGCTCTTTCTTCCGGAGCGCCTTATAGATGCCCTCGATCGTAGCGAACTCCTTGATGAGCATGGTCGCGGTCTTCTCTCCGATGCCGGCGATGCCGATGATGTTGTCCGAAGGGTCGCCGCGGAGCCCCTTGTAGTCCGGGAGGAATTTGGGCAAGAACCCGAATCGTTCCACGACCTTCGCTTCGTCGTACAAAATGGTGTCGTTGATGCCCTTCTTCAGGGTGTAGACGCGAACCTTGGCATCATCGACGAGCTGCAGCGTGTCCATATCGCCCGAAGCGATGATGATGTCGAGTTGTTTCTCTTTTTTCATCGCTTCGACGATCGTGCCGAGAATGTCGTCCGCCTCGAAGCCTGGCGCCTCGTAGATCGGCACGTTGAACGCTTTGAATATGTCATGCGAGCGCTTGATCTGCGCCACCAGCGCATCGTCCGCTTTCTGCCGCGTCGCCTTGTACTTTTCGTAGGCGACATGGCGGAACGTCGGCCCGGGAAGATCGTAGCAAGCGATTACATAGTCCGGAGCAAGCTCCTTCACGATCTTCATGAGCATCGAGATGATGCCGTAGAGCGCGCCAGTCGGCTCTCCCTTGGACGAGGCGAAGTCCGGGAGCGCGTGGTAGGCGCGGTGGATGATCGCATGCGCATCGAGGAGGACGAGGCGCTTGTTCGCTTCCTTCCCCTTTGTGGCGGCGGCGGGCATTTGGTTGATTATCGCACGAGCGCGATCTCGCGCGTCGTCCGGTTCAGGAACGTGAATTTAAGTTCGCGGTAGCCACGCGGGAGGAGCTTGCGCACCTTTTCCCCCCATTCGATGACGATGAGGTTCGAAGCGTCCGCCGCGAGTTCCTTGAAACCGAGCGCCGCGAGCTCGCGCGGATGCTCCAGGCGATAGGCGTCGATATGCACGAGACGCGCAAAGCCGAATTCGCGGTGCGCCCTTGCGGGGAGCGCATATATTTTTTCGAGCACGAACGTCGGGCTCTGGATCTTTCCCTTGAGTCCGAGGGCGCGCGCGAGCCCCTGGACGAAAGCGGTCTTCCCCGCCCCAAGGTCGCCGGAGCAGACGAGCACCACGGCACCGCGGCGCGGCGCGCGCGCCACGAGCACCAGAGCTTCCTTGGCTAGTTTTCTGGTCGCGGCAAGGCTTTCGGAGCGATGATGCATTGGAGAGGATTCTACCAACAAAAAAACGCCCCGACGAGGGGCGTTTTTTGAGGCGTACTTACGCCTGCTGACGATTGCCGTAGACATTGCGCGCGAGGATGACGAGCGCGAGGATGACGAGGATAAGGAGGAGCCACTCGATGAGCGAATCCGGGAGGAATGACGCGCCGCCGAAGAAGGAGGCTGCTCCCTGCGAGATGCCGCCGTCACAGACGTTGTTCAGCGAATAGGCGACGACTTCCTCTTGCGCGCCGGTTGCCGCGTCGGTGTCGACGAGGTGCGCCGTCACGACTGAGGTCTTGCCGAGCACTGCGCCGCGGGCGACGGTCGCCGAGACACGCACGCTGCCTTCCTGGCCGGACGCAAGCGATCCAAGGGCCACCACTACATTGCGGTCGGCGGTCGAGTACGTCCCGAAAGTCGAGCTCCCGAAGGCAAGCTCTTCCGGAAGAAGCACGCGGAGTGCGACGTCCTTGAGGTTCTTGTTCGAAGTATTTTTGTAGGTCACTACGTACTCGATGGTCTGCCCGCGATAATTGCAGGCGCCGTTCCGATCGATCGTAAGCGCGACGAGCGCAGGTTTCCCGGTACCGGTGCCAACGACGGTCGTCGTGGTCGACGAAGGTGGAGTTGAGAACGTGCCAGAGCTCGTAGTAAAGCTCTGAATTTCGCCGCGGACGGTGCCACCCTGGCTGTTTATCGCCACTGCGCGATAGTAGTAGGTGCGGCCGGACTGGAGTCCGAAGAGCGACGCAAAGAACGACGTCGATGGGGCGCTCCCGATGTTCTGCGAGTCGGTCGCGTTCCCGAGCGCGGTGGTATTGCCCCATTCGAAATATGCCTGCGTTACTGCCGACTGGTTGATGAGCGCGAGGCCGTTGAGGCGGGCGCTCGACTGGCCGACATTCGTAGCGAGGGTGGTGATCACCTGGAGCGCGTTCGTGCCCGTGTTGGTATTGGTATTGAAGCCGGTCGTAGTGAACGTGAGGATGTTCCCGTAGACCGGTCCGAACGAGCCCTGACCGACGGCGCGGAAGTAGTAGGTCGTGTTCGGCTGGAGCCCGGTCACCGTCTGCGTGAAGGTGCCATCGAAGCTTTGACTGAGCTTTACAGTCGAGTTGCTGAGAAAGCCCTGGGCCGTACCCCATTCGAACCACCGGGTAACTATCTGGCCGTTCGTGATGAGTGAGCCATTCAAGACAGCGAATGTATCGCCGACCCCGTTCGCCGAGAAGGTAGTGACGAAGGGCTGGTTCTGACCTTGGTTATTACAGTTCCCGAACTGGCAGTTAGTAGTGAAGGTAGAAAACGATTGGATGTTTCCCTGGGTGAGACCTGAGGCGTTCTGAGCCACCACACGATAGAAGTACGTCGTGTTGGCAGCAAGGTTGCTGAGCGTCTGGGTTACGCTCATCGAACCAGTGCCGACGAAGGTCTGCGAAGTGGTATTGCCGAGCGACTGGGTGGTTCCCCATTCGAACCAGGCGTTGGTGGTCTGGCCGTTTCCAGAAACGAATCCGTTAAGCGTTGCCGAGTTCTGTGAAAACACGTTCGCGGCGTTCGTGGTCGCCGTAGGAACGCTGCCGCTCGAACCGCTACCAGTTCCCTGCGTGGTGAACGAGAGAATCGCCCCCTGCGAAGTGCCTGCTGAATTCTGCGCGACGGCACGGTAGAAATAGGTAGTGTTAGCGGAAAGACCCGAAATCGTAAAGTTAACGTTCGCGGTTCCCGGTCCCATCGACATCTGGGTCGTAGTGTTGCCGAGCGACTGGGTGGTTCCCCATTCGAACCATACGTTCACATTCTGACCATTGCCGTTTACGGTAGCGTTCAGGGTCGCAGCGCTCTGTGAGAGCACGTTCGCCACATTCGTGGTGATGGTCGGAGCTGCGTTATTTCCGCCCGTGCCGCTGCAGGCAGGAGTGGAGAACGAAAGGATCTGTCCCTGGTTGGTGCCTGCCGAATTTTGTGCGACGGCGCGAAAGAAATACGTGGTCGACGGCGTGAGGCCGGAGACGAGTTGATTGAAGTTAGAGTTCGCGCTGAACGTCTGAACCTGAGTCGCGGTGCCGAGCGACTGGGTCGTCCCCCACTCGAACCATACGTTCGTCGGAAGACCGTTCGGCGCGACCGAGCCGTTCAGGGTCGCGCTCGTGCACGTCCCGACGGTCGCTGTCTGCGCATCGGCGGTCGAGATGCCGAAAAGCGCCGAACCCATAAGGGCGGCAACGAGGAAGCTTCTGAAAACGAGAGTTTTATTGGCAGTAGTCATACGGGGAAATTAAGCTAGTAGCTGGTTACATTATACATTATTAATAGGGTATTTGTCAATACCTTCTCCAAAAGAACCTTTTAAACCATCAAAGTATCCTTAATGGCTTAAAAAGTCACGGGAGAGAGTGTTAATCGCTCCCGTTGCCCAAAGGGCGTTTAGTTGGCAGGAATGGTCCCAACCCCTGGCCCAGCCGGCTGTGTGGTGATACCCGGAGGAGTGCCGCCCGTACTGCCTTGCTGTATCACGGTGGTGCTGCTTCCCCCATCATCGACTAAATTCTTGAAGATGAGGAGGGTAATTACCCCAGCTGCGATACCGCACGGAATGCGCCAGCCGCCTTCGCAGAATCCCGACGAGGAACTCTGCTGCTGAACGGGCTGCTGCACCCGAGCGAAGTAGCCGCGCACTTTCTGCGCGCCCCAGACGAGCGGTGCCGAAGCGGATGCTTCTTGCGTACTCTGCGACGAGGAGCCACTGCCTTGGCGCGCGAGCGTCAAAGCGAGCTCTTTTTCCAACTCCTCTTTTCTTCGCTGAAGCGTGTTCGAGAGAAGCGGAAGAAGGTTACCGCATTTGTTATGCGCATAGACCTCCAGGCGTCCATTGCGTCGCTCAGCCCTTACGACCGTGCCCTTTTCGAGAACGACGTACTTCATTCCATCCGCCGTTTCCATGTGAGCGCAATCGGCGTGGGCCAGACGCACCAATTCCCGCGTCGGATCGTCAGCACGCACCTTAGGCAGGTTCCGCTTGCTCATGAGCTTCGGCTCGTAATACTCGAATTTCTTCGCGAGCAAAAGCTCATCGCATTCTTCGCGGCTCTCGAAAAACGTTTTGCCGCTCTCGCGCTTCCTTGCGGACCACGCAGCGAGATTCGAGAGTCTTTCCTTAACAGCGCGCACCTCATCGGACTCGCCGACGGTCGAGGCTGGAGCGGCGATGGTTCGCTGCTCCAACGCCTCTTCTTCGGCTTCCTTGTACTCGAGGCTGTGAGAGTTCCTTGCTAATACCCTGAAGGTATAGCGAACGCCCCGCCGCAAGCCCGTCACCGAGAGCTCTTGTGCTCCACGAGGACCAGTGAGATCCCTGTTGCTGAGAACACATGGTTCATGCGTCCCCTGCTTGGTCTCTCCATTCGGACCGAGAGCTTCGAGCCAGACGTCGGGACTATCGCCGGCTACTCCCTCGCACGATACTGCCGCGCGGACCCTGAAGATCGTCTCGGTGCGTTTTTCATCACCAACCCAACCTATTTGCGGCCCTCGAGTTGCTTGCTGCGGGCCTTCGGGCGCCTGGGTGGTTGCACACCCCGCGAGTACGAAGGCCGTTACTGCCACCATGTAAAAGAGCTTCACCTTTGTCTCCTTCGAAGGGGTGAATAAATGAGAGATTTCCGTTTATACCTTTAACATTCGGAAATGAAAATGTCAAGAGGCGGGAGAGAAACCGAGAGAAGTCTATAAATAGAGACGGGGATGACTTTCTTCGCATTACGTAAAGAAAAACGGCGCCCCTTGCGGAACGCCGTCGTTTGTTTCACTTCTTTTCCCTGCTAGCGGTAGCCGCCGCGCGCCGCCTCCATCTCGAGCTGGTGCACGTACGGCATCATCGCATCGCCCGGCCGCCACGGATTGTAGTAGGAAGGCGACATGGTCATGCTTGAAGGCCTCGATACTGCGTAACCGAGCACGCCGCCGAGACCCGCACACCACGTAGCGGCAAAGCGACGATCGTGCCCGTCGTAGCCGAGCCAGCGGCCGCCGACATTGCACGCAATCGCGCCGATGCCCGCACCGATCGCGGCGTTCGCGAGCGCTTGGCCCGTACTCGCCTGTCGCGGCGCCGTCTTGAGCTTCGACTGCGAAGCGAGCGTCGCCTCGTCGTCGATGTCGCGTGCGTGGGCGATGTTCCCCACGCACGTCTCCGGCGGCCGCACCTCGCCGTTCGGGAGGAGACAGACTTTCTCGCCCTTGTCGTTCCAGGCGAACTGCGCGTTGCTCCCGCGCGCCTTGGCGGCGGCGTTCGCATCGGTGTCGTATCCCTGCCCGCCTCCCGTGGCACAGCCTGCCGCGAGAAGTACTACAAAAACTGCGAATGCTGTTCTTGCGAGTTTCGCCGTCATGGCGTTCTCCTAGAGGTTAGTGAAGCTTGTTGAGGTTCGAATCTAAGTTAATTAATAGCATAAAAAATATAAAAAGTCAATAGCTTCTGGAATGAATTAAAAATATCTCAATGAAAAAGCGGCACCGTTCTTTTGGTGCCGCTTGGTACTTCCTCTCCCTCTTACTGGCAGAGCCGGTTCGCGCCGACCGCGTAGCGGTAGGCCGCCATGCAGTTGTTGAAGCGCGCCTGCTGCGCCTGCACGTTCGCCGTGGCGGCGTGGCTGCGGAGCATGTTCGCCCGATGCGTCGCGCCTTCGCTCCCGACATAGTCGAGGCCGCCGTAGTGGAGGCCGCCGCACGCCGTGACGAGGGTAGAAGCGAGAAGAATCACAACCAACTTGATCGATTTGAGCATGACTGTCTCCCGGAAAGGTTGGAATTCGCTACGATTCGATGTACTACTTTCTGGTAAGACTATATCATAAATTGTATTAAAAGTCAAGTACTCTTCAGGGGCTCCTCGAAGAATCTCGGATTGTCGAAAAAAGCCTTACTTTACAAAGAAAAAGAGGCTCCTCAGGCCTCAAAAGGTACTTATTTCGTTCTTTAGTAGTATCGCGGCGGAGGGGGCGGCGGGATGTACATCGGGGGTGGCCCGATGATGATCGAAGGGTGCGCTTGATAGGCGGGTCGGGGGCACGGGAAGTCTTTGTGCCCGTCCTTGCAGAAGCGGGGCTTCTCTTCGACGTGGAATACCCCGCCGCAACCTGAAAGGAAAAAGAGTGCGGCGACTACGGAGACCAAACGCATATGTCCTCCAATGAACGATGGTTTCCCCTACCGTATGCGCCGCATCGCAAAAAAGCAAGCACCCGTGGGATATACTATATGAATATGGCAGTCATCCATGACGAGAAGGGCGAGAAGCAGGTCGACGACCTGCGCAAGGTCGAGGAAGAGAAGCTCGTGCAGACGCTCTCGGAACGCTACGGCATCCCCTACGTCGACCTCTCCACGGTCTCGATCGAGACCGACGCGCTGAAAGCGATCCCCGAAGCGCGGGCCCGGGCGCTCGGCATGGCGGGCTTCAAGCTCGTCGGCAAGGACCTCTATCTCGGGCTCCTCTCGCCACGGAAGGAGGGCGTCGACGAGATGCTCGCGGAGCTTAAGACGAAATGGAATCCGTACTCCTATCTCGTTTCGCACGCGTCGCTCGAGCGCGCCTGGTCGCGCTACCGCGACGTCTCGCTCGCCGCCGAGACGAAGTCGGGCATCCTCGACATCTCCCAGGAGTCGCTCGAGGAGCTCTCCAAGGCGATCCACAACGTCACGGATGTGAAGCGCCTCGTCGACGAGACGCTCGGCGGCGCGAAGGGACACAAGATATCGAAGATGCTCGAGATCATCCTCGCGGGCGCCTTCGGCGCCGACAGCTCGGACGTGCACATCGAGCCTGAAGAAGCGCGGGTGCGCCTCCGCTTCCGACTCGACGGCATGCTCGAAGACGTCGTCTTCTTCGACTTTGATACCTACAAGCTCTTGAACTCACGCGTGAAGCTCCTCTCGACGCTCAAATTGAACGTGAAGGAAAGCGCGCAGGACGGGCGGTTCTCCATCAAGATGGGCGGCACCGACGTCGAGGTGCGCGTCTCGTTCGTACCGGGCGCCTACGGCGAATCGATCGTCATGCGAATCCTCAACCCGAAAGCGATCGCGGTCGCCTTCGAGGGGCTCGGCATCGCGCCGAAGCTCCAGCGCATCATCATCGGAGAGATCGAGAAACCGAACGGCATCGTCCTCACCACCGGTCCCACCGGCTCGGGAAAAACGACGACCTTGTATGCGTTCCTGAAGAAAGTCTATACACCCGGGGTGAAGATCATCACGATCGAAGATCCGGTCGAGTATCACGTCCCCGGCATCACCCAGACGCAGACCGATGAGCGGAAAGGGTACACCTTCCTCGAGGGCCTGCGCGCCGCGCTCCGCCAAGATCCGGATATCATGATGGTCGGCGAAGTGCGCGATTCGGAGACCGCGAAGATAGCCATCAACTCGGCGCTCACCGGCCACCTCGTTTTCTCGACGCTCCATACCAACACGGCGGCGGGCGCGATACCGCGCCTCATCGACCTCGACGTGAACCCGAAGATCATCAGCTCGGCGCTCAACATCGCCATCGCCCAACGCCTGGTGCGCAAGCTCTGTTCGTACTGCAAAAAAGAGGCAGCGTTCACCGACGAGGAGCGCGCCCTCATCGACGGGACACTCAAGCGCCTGAAGGACGAAGGGAATGAGGAGGCGCTCGCGGACGTGCCGAGAGAGCGAAAGATGTTCGCCCCCGTCGGCTGCGACAAATGCAATCAGACTGGTTACAAAGGGCGCATCGGCATCTTCGAGGCGATCCTCATGGACGAGGCCATCGAAGCGGCGACTGTGGGCAACCCATCGGAGCGCGAAATAAAGAAAGCGGCCCTACCACAGCACATCCCCGACCTCGCCGAAGACGCCGTCATCAAGATTCTGCAGGGTACGACCTCGCTCGAAGAAGTGCGTCGCGTCGTTGAATTTTAACTACAAAACGGCCCAGGAGGGCCGTGCTACACTCAAAGGAGATTGAACGCCTAAATCTCTAAGCAATCCTTTTGCCGACACGCGACAAAAGTTAAGTGTGGAGCGAAGGATGGCGCTCGCCTGAGCCAACGCGTCCTATACATCATACTCGGGAGACCTGTGAAGATCCGATTGCTTAGAGATTTAGACACTCGATCTAATCTGAAAGAATAAATAGCATAAATATTTAATCGTGTCAAGAGAGCCCGAATCGAATAAGGAAGGAGAGCAAGAGACCGGCTACCTAGACCAAACCTTGCGTCCCTCGCGTTGGGACGAGTATGTAGGACAGCGCCCCATCAAAGAAAACTTACGCATCCTCCTCGCTGCCGCTAAAGAGCGCAGCCACCCGCCGGAACACGTGCTCTTTTACGGACCGCCTGGTCTCGGCAAGACGACGCTTGCCCACCTCATCGCCCACGAGACCGGCGCGCAGCTCAAAACCACCTCCGGGCCCGCCATCGAGAAGGTCGGCGACCTGGCGAGCATCTTGACCAACCTCTCGCCGGGCGACATCCTCTTTATTGACGAAATCCATCGGCTCAACAAGCTCATCGAGGAAGTGCTCTACCCTGCGATGGAGGCGGGGTCGCTCAACATCATCATCGGCAAAGGCCCTTCTGCCCGCACCATTCAGCTCGATCTTCCTCCGTTCACGCTCCTTGCCGCGACGACGCGCATGGCCCTCCTCTCCTCGCCGCTCCGCTCGCGCTTCTCGGGGGGTACCTTTCGCCTTGAGTACTACACGCACGAAGAGATAGAAGAGATTGTCATGCGCTCCGCAAAGATCCTCGGCGCTGACCTCGACCGGAGCGCTGCGGAAGAGATCGCAAAACGTTCGCGCTTCACGCCGCGCATTGCGAACTACCTCCTAAAACGCTGCCGCGACTTTGCCCAGGTCCACAAGAAGCCGCTCAACCGGGTTACGGTGAAAGAGGCATTGAAGCTCCTCGATGTGGATGAGCTCGGTCTTGTCGCCTCTGACCGCGCCATTCTCCGGATCATCATCGAGAAATTCGGCGGCGGCCCGGTTGGTCTCGGCACCATCGCCGCCGCGACCTCGGAAGAAGAGGCGACCATCGAAGAAGTCATCGAACCCTACCTCATTCAGCTGGGCCTCCTCGAGCGCACGCCGCGCGGGCGCGTCGCCACTCCTAGAGCCTACGAACATTTAAATATCGCGTCCTCGCTCGAGCGCCAAGAAAAACTTATATAAAAACCTCCCCCTGAGCGGAGGTTTTTGATACGCCCAGAAATGGTCTGCTGGATTTTCCCTCGCTCTCGCCTTTTAGTAAACTTTCCCCTACACTACGGACAACATGGCCGGGCACAGCAAGTGGGCGCAAATAAAACGCCAAAAAGGTTCTGAGGACGCGAAGCGCTCGAAGCTTTTCTCTAAAATCTCGCGCCTCATCGCCTCCGAATCAAGGCGCGCGAAGGGCGACGTCTCCAACCCATCGCTTCGCGTGGTGATCGAACGCGCAAAGAAAGAGAATATGCCGAAAGACACCATTGAGCGCGCTGTAAAAAAAGGCACTGAGTCCGGTACCGGGGAGCTCCATGAGGTCGTTTATGAAGCATATGGCCCTGGCGGCGCCGCGCTCGTCATCGCTGGCATCACCGACAATAAAAACCGCACGGTCCAAGAAGTGAAACAGGTTCTTGCCGCGCATGGCGGCACCTTGGCCGCGTCGGGAGCGGCGCTTTGGGCGTTCGAAAAGAAGGGGGAGGAATGGGAACCAATAAACGAAGTGCCGCTTCGCGACGAGGAAGGAGCGATTATCGCGCTACTTATCGAAGCACTTGAAGAACTCGACGACATTCAGTACGTCGCGACAAACGCCGCGTAAATCAGAAATTAGCTGATAGGATTTAGAAAACTATATCCTAATTCCTAATCGCTACCACCTATGAGAATAATCGCCATCGACCCGGGTTATGAGCGTCTTGGCATCGCGATCCTTGAGAAGGAGCGCGACGGCGAGAAGCTTCTCTATTCCAGCTGCTTCACTACGAGCGCGAAAGAGGAATTCTCTAAGCGGCTCCTTCAGATAGGCGAGCGCCTCCGCGCGACGATCGAGGAATGGAAGCCCGAAGTGCTCGCTATTGAGAAGCTCTACATCGAAAAGAACCAGAAGACCGCTATGCGGGTTGCGGAAGCGCGCGGTGTCGTCGTCTATGAGGCAGGACGGGCGAATCTTCGCATTCACGAGTTCACTCCCCTTGAGATAAAGACCGCAATCACCGGCTACGGCAAGGCGGACAAGCAACAGATGATGCTCATGGTCCGCAAACTCGTAAGGGCCGAAATCGAGAGCGTCTCGGACGATGAGTTTGACGCGATCGCCGCCGGGCTCACGTGTTTTGCCTACGGAAAAAAGTAGTATTTCCCTTGGCTATTCAAGATATCCACACACAATCTCGCTCCAGGCATTGCCAAGCAATCGGCAGTTTGATAAAACTCTAAACAATCAGGGAAAAATTTTATCGCATCATATGAACGACGGTGAATTTGAAGAAGAGCTCGAAGACGAAGGGCTTACGCTCTCAGTGAGCAGCGAGGAAGACGGTCTCGGCGACGAAAAAATAGACCTCACTGACTTCGGCGTTGACGAAGAAGACCAGTACTAAACTAACAAGGCCCTTCGGGGCCTTGTTAGTTGATAATTATTTTTACGAAACGATGTTTTCCTATACGGAGCGTCGCCGGTACCACGAGCTTCGTACCTGGGTCGGTAATTTTCTCCCTTCCGTCGACGCCGCTGATTGCGCCGTCCCGACACAATCTGAAAAACTCCGAGTTCGAAGCGATGATTCCTGCGCCGACCAGCGCGTCGCGAAGCAATGAGTCTTTTTTTGCCCTCACTTCCGGGATGCCGAGCGGGATTTCTTTTTTCTGAAAGGTCGCAATGAATCCGTCGCGAGCGCCATTCGCTTTTTTCTCACCATGGTAGAGCTTCACGATTTCGTGCGCGAGGCGGAACTTTGCGTCGCGAGGATTCTTTCCGCCTTCTAGGCTCTCTTTTATTTCTTTTATTTCCGAAAGTGAAATATTTGTCGCGAGTTCGAAATACTTAAGTATAAGATTGTCATTGATAGACATCACCTTCCCAAACATATCATTTGGCTCGTCGGCGATATTAATGACATTCCCCCACGAAGATGACATTTTCCTGCCGTCAGTACCTTCCATGAGTTTCCGAGTAAGGATATTTTGGGGTTTTTGACCATAGAGCGGCTGGATGGTACGGCCCGCGAGAAGATTGAAGCGCTGATCCGTGCCACCGAGCTCTACATCGGCTTTTACCGCTACCGAATCGTAGCCTTGCATCAGCGGATACAGAAGTTCTCGGAGCGACACCCGCTTCCCCGCCTTCATTCGTTTTGAAATATTTTCGCGCGACTCAAACTCATGGAGCCCGAATGCGTCTGCCATCTTCCCTATTTCATGGAAACCGAGCTTTTTCAGCCACTTCGAATTATAGTGCATCTCGGCTTTTTTGGGATCAATGATCTTAGAGGCTTGCTTGAAGTAGGTTTCAATATTTTTTTTAACTTCAGTAGCCGTCATCATAGGGCGCTCAGATTCTTTATCTGAGGTATCGCCAATCACCGCCGTAAAGTCTCCGATAATAAATGCCACCTTGTGTCCTAATTCCTGAAATGCTCTGAGCTTCCATAAGACCCCCGCTCGGCCGATATGGATATTGGGGCTGGTGGGATCAATGCCGAGCTTTACCCGAAGGGGCTTTCCTGACCGAAGGGCGCGAAGAAGTTCCTCGCGATCAATAATTTCCTCGACGCCACGCGTGAGCAAGTCCTGCAATTTTGCCTCGTCGATTTTGACCATAGGCTCAATGTAACACAAAAGGATTTCAGCGTCCTCCCTATGCTATGCTTCCTGATATGCGGCATGTTCCCCATCACTGGCCTCATGTAAAAAGAAATTGGTTCGTGGTCTCCGCGGGTCTCATCCTCCTCTTTGGAGGCCTCTTTCTTCTCTGGGCAGCCTCGCTCCGAATCCCCGATCTCACTGCTTTCGAAGAACGCCGTGTCGAGAGCTCGACGAAACTATATGACCGTACTGGGAACGTCCTTCTCTATGATGTGTATGAGAATGTGAAGCGGACCGCCATCACTCGCGAGGAAATGGGTGAAGCCATCCAACAAGCAACTGTAGCGATTGAAGATAAGGGTTTTTACCAACATGGCGGCATCCGCCTCCGCTCTATTGCGCGCGCGGTCTTGGTGAACCTTGGTCTTTGGGAAGGTTATGCTGGGCAAGGTGGTTCTACCATCACCCAGCAGGTCATTAAGAACGCCATCCTCACTCAAGACAAGAAGATATCACGAAAAATAAAGGAGTGGATTCTTGCGATCAAACTCGAACAAGAAATGAGTAAGGACGATATCCTTGAGCTTTACCTCAACGAGTCTCCGTATGGCGGCGAGATGTACGGCATCGCCGAAGCGGCGAATTATTATTTCGGGAAAAAGCCCATTGAACTTACGCTCGCTGAGGCCGCCTATCTTGCGGCGCTCCCGCAGGCGCCCACGCGCTACTCGCCGTATGGCAAGAACCGGGCGCTCCTCGACTCAAGAAAGGCGATGGTGCTCTCGAATATGCACGAGCTTGGCTTCATCACCAGAGAAGAATATGAGAAAGCGCAGGCGGAAGTGGTAGCGTTCATCCCCCATACCGAGGGCCGCGCGAAAGCGCTCCACTTCGTAATGTACGTCCGAGAGTACCTTGAAGAGACGTATGGCCAGGAAATTCTCTTTTCAGGCCTCAAGGTGATCACCACGCTCGACTATAACCTCCAAAAAAAGGCGGAGGAAGTCGTCCTTAAGTATGCAAAGGAAAACGAAAAGAATTTCAACGCTGAAAACGCGAGTCTTGTGGCGATCGATCCGAAGACCGGTCAGATTCTTGTCATGGTGGGCTCGCGCGATTATTTCGATAAGGAGATCGATGGTAATTTTAATGTCGCGACCGCTCATCGCCAGCCGGGTTCGGCCTTTAAGCCGATCGTCTATGCGACGGCGTTTATGAAGGGGCTCACGCCTGAGACGGTGGTGTTCGACCTGCCGACGGAATTCCAGACGACGTGCACCCCCGACGGAAAGCCGCGTACGGGCGACGCCTGCTACATGCCGGAGAACTATGATCTTAAATATCGCGGTCCTGTCACGCTCCGCGAAGCGCTTGCCCAATCACTGAACGTTCCTGCCATCAAAGTCCTCTATCTTGCGGGCATTGATGACTCGCTTCGGACCGCGCGGGCTATGGGCATCAAAAGCCTCAAGGATAAAGACCAATACGGCCTCACGCTCGTCTTGGGCGGCGGTGAAGTAAGTCTTCTCGACCTTACTAGTGCGTATGGTGTGTTGGCGAACAAGGGTGTACGCAATCCTCATCAGCCGATATTGCGCATCGAAGATAGTAAGGGCCAGATACTTGAGGAATGGCGAGTGCGGGACGAGCAAGTTATCCCAAAAGAAGTCGCGCTCGATGTTACCGACATCCTCGCCGACAATGCCGCGCGAGCGCCGGCCTTCGGGGAACGAAGCGCCCTCACAATAAGCGGCCGTGAGGTGGCGGTAAAAACCGGCACCACGAATGATTATCGCGACGCGTGGGTCATCGGCTACACGCCGTCGCTCGCCGTCGGCGCATGGTCGGGCAACAACGACAACACGCCGATGGAAAAGCGAGTGGCTGGCTTTATCGTCGCACCGCTTTGGAACGCTTTCATGCAAGAAGCGCTCAAAGAATATCCCGTCGAGCGATTCGAGCGCCCTGATAAAGAAGTTGATCTTACACTAAAACCCGTCCTTCGTGGTATTTGGTGGGGCGGCGAACACTACCTTATTGATAAAATCTCTGGCAAGCTCGCAACGCCAAACACCCCGCGAGAGGCGCTCGATGAGCTTGTCATACGGAATCCCCATTCCATTCTTTACTGGATCGATAAACGCGACCCACTCGGTCCTCCTCCTTTAAACCCCCAAGGTGATCCGCAATTCGAACACTGGGAACACCCAATACGGGAATGGCTCGCACGACAGCCTTATATTCCCGGCGTCACACGAGAAAGCGTACCGAGTGTATATGACGACGTGCACCTCGATGGCGCGTCTTCGGTGACCATCATCGAGCCAACATCTTCAAGCGTCTTTAGGGCCGGCGACACTGTAAGGGTCGCTGTCACGAGCCAGGGTCGCTTCCCTATCACTAAGATCAATTTCTTTCTAAATAATAGTTTTATAGGAACCTCAATAGGGACCGCGCCGTTTTTGTTTATTATCGACGACGGGGCGATAATTGGCGCAATGAATGAATTAAAAGTAGTCGCAACCGATAGCGCCTATAACAGCACACAATCTTCGGTTTCTTTCTTAGTGACCGGCGCTCCGTCTATTTGATCCCCTTAAGCTTGTTTACTGCGAGGCTATTGAAACGCTCGAGTATGGCGCCTTTTTTTATAAAAAGCTCACTTTTTTTAGGCCCCGTAACATCGACAATTACATACCCTTCCTTAAAAACAATCTCTCTTTCAATAAGGAGTATTCCCTCTTTTTGCGCGCTCTCGATTAAAAGTGTTTTATTATTGCGGCGCTCGTTGTCGAGTGCGAGGAATTTATCAAGGAATCCCGCGATAGACATACTTATCTATTCATCGGCATCACGAGGTATTGGAATGTTACGTCATGAGCGCCGCGCATCACCATCGGCTTATTGGGAGTAGTGAGCTCAAACACCACACTATCATCCTCGATCGACTGAAGGGCATCAAAGAGATATTTATGGTTGAAGTTTGCCTCAACCGCGTCCCCTGAGAAGGTTCCTTCTATTTGTGTGGTATTCTCACCGACCTCCTGATGTTTAGTATACAATTCCATTGTCTTTGATTTTGGGGAAATATTCACCTTTACTTCGTTAAATTTCCCGGAAAACACTGATGCGACTTTAAGTGAGTTAATGAGATCTTGGCGAAGGACAACCGCCTTTGTTGTATACTCTTTTGGAATTATTTGTTTATAATCAGGGAAATTTCCATCAATAAGCCTTGAGGTGATGTAGATGTTTTCGTTCGATAGTGAAATTTGGTTCTTCCCAACCAACACCTTCACCTCCCCAAACTTTCCATCAAACACCCTAATGATCTCATTAATATTCCTAATAGGAATGAGGATTGGATGGAAATGTTTTGGTTTTTGGAGTTTTATTTTTTTCTCCGCAAGTCTAAACGAATCAGTCGCTACACATATCAATTCATTCCCTTGCTCGGCCACATAAACACTAGAAATTTCAGGTTTAATATCAGAAAGCGCGGCGCTATAGGAAACCTCTTTAAATGCGCCAATCAACCTATTTAACTCAAAAACAAACTCATCACCCGACACTATTGGAATAGTAGGGAAATCATCCTCAGGATAGGTTTTTATGAGTAAATTATTATTAATAGTGGAGATATGGAGATTCTGCCCTTTTTTCTCTAATACCACATTTTTCGCCCCATAGAGCGTACTCACCACTGAACTCAATAATCCTCCAGGCACCAGCACAATACCCTCCTTCTCAATCTTTGCCGGCACCTCAACTTCGATCCCTAGATCAAGATTAGTGGCACGGAATTTAACTGTTTTTCCACTTGCAACAATTAAGATTGAGTTAAGGACTGGGAGCGCTAAGTTTTTACCCGTCACCCGTTCCACTTGTGGAACAATAGCTTTAAGTTTTTCAATTATACATTCTACTTTCATTTCTTTAAGAAGATAATTTATTAAGATTATTCATGGGGATAAGGGGATAAGGTAAAAATAATAATTATCTAAAGAGTTTTTTCTGTTTTACTATCCACAACCATTCGGGAAAATATTTTAAAAATTGTCGGTAAGTTTTTCATGGATATTTTTTAATTCTTTTTAATCACAAGTTCTTAGGGAATTTTCCCTACATTATCAACACTCAAAACATAGAGCGTATTTCTTCTAACTCTTGGAGGAGTGAATTATTCACCTTTAAATCTTTCTTTATCTTTTCACATGAGTGGATAACAGTAGTATGATCCCTTCCACCAAGCTTCTCCCCGATCGAGGGAAACGAGATATTAAAATCCTCCCGAAGTATATACATCGCGACTTGTCGCGGCTTTACCACCTCTTTACGTCGAGTCTTCTCGTAAATCGTCTGCTCCTCAATGTTATAGAAGTCAGCGATCATCTTCACAATCTCCTTAATAGAAGTGGTTTTCTTTGGTTTTATATTATTCTTAATGAGCGCTTTAACTTCAAAAAGAGCTAAACTCCTTCCTTTGAGTTGGGCTTGGCAGATGATCGAGTTGAGCAACCCCTCAAGCTCACGGATATTTCCTTGGACCAATGAGGCGATGTACTCAAGCACATCATCGCCTGGTGGGAAGCCTAATTGGGTCGACTTAGCCTTAAGGATGGCGAGTCTCGACTCATATTCAGGGAGCGAGATGTCGACGATCATACCCGCCGCGAAACGGCTCCGGAGCCTATCCTCAAGCTCGGGGATGTAGGTTGGATGGCGGTCTGATGAAAAAAGGATCTGTTTATTGTTGTCGTAGAGCGAATTAAAGAGATGAAAGAGCTCCTCTTGTGTTTTTTCTTTCCGTGAGAGGAATTGGATGTCGTCCATAATAATAACGTCGTATTTCCGGTACTTCTCTTTAAACACTTGGATTTTATTGTTCTGGAGCGAGTTGATGTAATCCATCGAGAACTTTTCCGAAGTGATATAGTAGACCTTTTTATCAGGATTCTTCGTTTTAATAGTATTCCCTACCGCCTGGATGAGATGGGTCTTGCCGAGGCCAGTGTTTCCGTAGATGAAAAGCGGGTTGTAGACAACACCAAGCTTATTAATGATTGCCTGCGAGGCGGTGTAGGCGAGCTCGTTGAACGAGCCGACCACAAATGAGTCGAAGGTGTAGCGAGGATTGAGGTTATCCTCTTTATTCACATACAAATCAGCGAGCGGCAACTCACGAGACAATCCAAGGCCTTCACTAAACACCGGCGCACCCCGCGCCTTATCTGAGTCTTTTACCACCACATACTCAAGGCTTCTTACCTTTTCTGAAACGTTTCTAAGGGCGCGGAGAATGAAGGTGTGGTACTTATTAATGAGCCAATCCTTTACGAATTCATTAGGAACCCCGAGATAGACTACCCCGCTCTCGGTCTTGGTGACGCGCGTATTCTTAAACCAAGTGCTGAAATTCGCTTTGGATACCGAAAGCTCTATCTCCATCAACGCACTCTCCCAAAGCTCTTTCGTGTCCATGTTGCGAATAAATACTAAATTAGTGAGTGTATTATATGCGCCAGAGAAGAGAGACTCCTAATTTTTGTTTTGTTCACAAGGTGTGTATAAGGTGTTGGTAATGGAGTTCGGAAAAATGTACTGGTTATAGTATACCCATGGCAGGAAAAATCAATTGATTTTTCTGTGAACTTGTTATATAACTGAGAACATATTTATATGTCAGTCACCTACCAACCAAAAAAGAAGAAAAGGGCTCGGACGCACGGATTTCTCGTGCGCGGACGGAGTAAAGGAGGAAAGAAAACCCTGCTTCGACGCCGCCGTAAAGGGAGAAAGCGACTTTCTGTCTAAGCCTACCCATGCTTCCTAAGGGTCGACGGCTAGAACGGAGAGTGTTCGATAAGGTGTACCGCGACGGTGCCACGCTCAATTCCCCCCTCTGTATGGTTAAAACCCTTAAGGTGCAAGGTAAAAGCAGGTTTTCGGTCGCCGTTACCTCGAAGGCTGCGCGAGCGGCGACGGTACGGAACCGCCTCAGGCGGCAGGGATATGCTATCCTCGAGACTACTCCCCTCCCTACCGGCCTTCTCGCCATCTTTTTCATAAAAAAGAAGGCGAAGCAAGAAGACCTTAAAGAAGAGATGGGGCGACTGCTTCAACAGATAGGATAATTTCATGAAGAGCCTGCTTATATCGCTTATTCGCGCCTATCAACGCACCCTATCGCCCGAGACAGGCATAATGACTGCGGTGCTGTTCGGCAACCGCCCCACCTGTGTCTTTTATCCGTCATGCTCTTCGTACGCCGCCGAGGCGATTGCCCGGCACGGCGCGATCACGGGCGTCGTCCTCGGCGCGCGCCGGCTTTCACGCTGCCACCCGTGGCATATGCCGGCGTTTGACCCCGTGAAATAATATGCGCGACCTCTGGAATACTTTTTTATACGAACCGCTTTACAACGCACTCATCTTCCTTACGGGCGTCGTCCCTTTCGGCGACGCGGGAATCGCTCTTATCACCCTTACGTTTATTGTTAAACTTGTCCTTTTCCCACTCTCACAGAAATCCATCATCGCCCAAATGAGACTTCGCGCGCTTGAGGGCGAAATGAGCGCAATCAGAGAGAAGCATAAGAACGACAAAGAGGCGCAGGCGAAGGCAACCATGGCGCTCTATCAGCGCGAAGGAGTGAACCCGTTCTCAGGATGTTTACCGCTTCTCATTCAACTCCCTATTGTCATTGCCCTCTACTTCGTTTTCTATAAAGGTCTCTCGCCGACGGGCGGCGTGCTTTATACGTTTGTTCATTACCCAGAGCATTTAAACACTCTTTTTTTAGGTTTCTTTGATATCAGCGAAAAAAGCCTCATTCTTGCGCTTATCGCCGCCGCCGCTCAATATTTCCAAACTGCTCTCACTCTCCCCCCGCAGACGCCTCGAAAGCCGGGCGTCGAAGCTTCGTTTGCGGAAGAGCTCTCAAAGAGCATGAATATGCAGATGCGCTACGTACTTCCTTTTTTTGTGGCGTTCATTGCGTACACCACTTCAGGCGCGGTGGCGCTCTATTGGGCGGCGAGCAGTATTTTCACTATCGGACAAGAGCTTTTTGTGCGCGCACGAGTACAGCGAGCGGAAGTTCCTAAAAAATAATCAACTGTCGAGCTTGTAGGACCATAGCGACCCGTCTTTTTTGTTCATGAAATAAAGGAATTCCTCGTTCTCGGAGAGCGCTGGCTTTATCACATCAATCTCTTTTCCTGAGAGCCGTTCCAGGTCGGCGGCGACGGTCGTGAGCGTGCCGAAGATCTCGATCTTCCAGAGGCGGTCGGAGAATGTGGTTCGTCCTTGATACCAAGCATCCGGATACGTGTCGATGGCAACTTGCTCAGGTACGCCGCAGAAGAGCGTTTCCCCGTCATTTTCCCAGACGCATTTCTCAGGAAGAGTGGCGACATTAAGCGCCTCAGTCTTTTTTGAAAGTATGTCGTAGAAATAAATCGATACTCCTCCGCGCTCACCGGCGGCGCCGAACACAATAAAGCGCCCCGTTGGATCAGGGAGTGCGGTGAGGCCAGGGATGCCACCCAATACTTTCTCAAGCGACTTAGTCGAAGTATCGAGACGATAAAGGTAGCCGGGCATCCCGCCAGAAGGCTTCGTTGTGAGGTAGACGAATCGGTCGGTCTGCCAGCGCGAGAGCCACTCGGAGAGAAAGGAGGTGAAGACTTGGGTCCTTGATGCGCCGCTCATGAGCGCGGTGAAGCCGTTCGCACCATTTTCTAACTTCAGAACATAAAAAAATTTCTTTCCGTCAGGAGAAATCGAGATATCCTTCACATCTTGCGGTAGGAATGTCCCCTTTAGTTCTCCTCCCCCTTCCCCGGCGGCGATGGTGGCAGTGTAGGTCTCTATGACGGTGTCGTCGCGAAGATAGCGAAGGACGACCGAAGTTCCTCCGTCGCCGAATTCAGCCTCATAGATGCGCGGCACGGTCGTATTGACCACGCGCTTACGTTCCTTCCCGTCGGCGTTGATGTCGTAGATATGCCCCGTTGCGCGCTCCACAAAGCGCACTGAAGGCGTCGAGGTGCCTCGTGGGAGGAAGCCGGCGATCGGAGCGGGAGAGAGCTCTACGAGCCGCCCCGCGCGGACTCCGGTGCTGATAGAGCTATTTTCTCCTCCGCCGGGAGTTTCGTCATCTATTGTTTCCCCTTCATCGCCGAAAGGTGCTGTATCGGTGCCGAAAGATATGAAATCAGCGATGCTTATTTCAACATCATCACCCTCACCCCCTCCTTGATAGAAGGAGAAAAACCAGATCCCCGTCCCAACGACGGCGATGGTGATGAGGGTTACTATGAAGATGAAAGAATTTCGGGACATTTAAATACTGTCGTTATAAATTGAAAAATGTTCCGCGGTAATGGCGGTTACTGTTAGTACTCTGGTCGGCGGAACGCCGAAACCGATCAATTCTTGACGCCGCAATTCGCACTTAACTTCATACACCGCACGAAGGCCGACAACATGCGCAGCGTTTGCGATGGAATTGATTTTTTGCGCGTTCGCCCCCGATCTGGCGGTGCCACACGTGACGCTTATGGTAGATCCAGTAAAGTTAGCGTCTACGCACGTGCCGCGCGTATGACATTGATTTTGGTGGGTGACCGTAGGTGGCCATGCTTCAGTTACTTGCCACGCAGAGAAACCTTCGCCGATAAGGCGAGAATTCAGGTTCCTTAGCTTTTCAATGGTGCGAACATGGAGCATGCAAGCGCCGGAACCTCCGCACGGTTTCGGCGAGGTACGAAGAGGTACGCCTGTAATCTCAGCACAGGCATCAGGACATGCGGTAGCGCCTGAAGGAACCACCGGCAGGGTGCTTGATGCTGGTAGGTTGATTCTTGTGTTTTCCGGCTGCTGATTCCCTGTCGATGTCTGAGATCCGCTAGTTTGTGTGGTTCCTCCTCGGGAGGATACTCCTTGGAATAATCTGAGATTGAGGAGATCGGGATTGATGGTATTGAGGATAAGGAAGGCACTTAAAGCAATAACGAGGCCCCATAGGGCGTTTTGGAGCTTCTGTTTTCCCTCGCTCTTCCCTCCGACGGCATCAGTCGACAAATATTGGGCGCCGCCAATGACGACCATGATGACAGAGAGGACGATGGCGAGCCCGAGAAAAATATTAAAAAGTTTTTGGATATACGTGACAAAATCGCCATCTAAGGGAAGTTTGTCGCCGATGCCCGCTTCCGGAAGCGGGGTGAGAAGCGGTATGGATTGGTTGGTTTGCGCAAAGAGCGGTAATGCGACCCCCGCGATGAGCATGAGTGCGCCGAAAAAGACGAGCATTTTTGTATAAGGAAGCGCTTTCATTGGATATCAAAACGAGCAGAGAAATTAGCTTCCATAGATTGCAGAAGGCGTTTTGTGCTCACCGCCTGAAGGACGATGTCAGAGACGCTTCGTGCGTTCTCGGGCGCGCGTACCACAAGTGCGCTTCTGTCGGTAGGAGTCCCAGGCACTTCCCTTCCGTCGATGAGCCAGGTAAAGGAAATCCCCTGCTTCTTCGCGTTTTCCACCGAGAAGAAGTAGGGCGCCGCGGTTATGTGTATTTCCTTGTTGAGAAGGGATAGTCGCGCAGGAAGCGCCTCTTCATAGTGGATGCCCTCAAGCGGCCGGTTCTCGTAGAGGAGGAGCATCGGCTCGCCGATGGTGAGGGTGCGGCTTCCTTGCGAGGCTACCGTGCCGTCGACGGTGGAGGCGACCACTTCTATCTGTTCAGCCGACCCCGCGAAGCCGCCGCGGAATATGTAGGAATTCTTGCCGAACCCGGAGTTTGCCGCGTCCGCGTTACCATTCCGCTTCCATTGGAAGACCAAGTTCTCGCTCTTGAGGCGTACCCCGCCGCTTTTCATGTCGGGTATCGCGACTGCCCGCACCACGCTCTCCGAGGCGGGAAGCGCCTTGCCACGATAGAACGGCGGGACGTAGGAATCCACGGTTTCGAATACGATGTCTACGTCGCCGGGGGTCAAAAAGATGTCTTTAGATATGGGCGGAATGCCCGGCGGGGTGATAGTCACGCGTACTTTCGTGGTTTGCCCCACATCCCCCATAGTGATCGTAAGTTTGTTTGCCCCGTTTCCAGAGAGGACGCTTTTGCCCTCTACCGCCCAGTTGATTGAAGCGCGGTTCAAGTCGGTCGCGTAGGAGACGAGAGTTATGACGACCTTCTGGAAAGGCTTAGGGAATGGAGGAGTCACGGTCGCGGTCACCGCAGAATCAGCATCTTGGGCGAACGCGCTCGAAATGCTCCCAATAGAGAAGAGGCAGAATGCGATGAGGAGAGCCGCGTAGTGCTGTTTCAGATTCATTTTAAGGGGACGACGCTTGCGACCTTTTTCAGCACGCGCTCATCAAGTATGTCGATAAATCGCGCGAGCACAAGGTTAATGGTTGAGGTCGGTACCATTTCTCCAATTATAAACGATGCGCCATAGCTTACCATCTTCCTCGAATTCAACGAGATGCCGACGAACACATACAGATAAATGCCGACTATTCCGTTCATGATAAAGCTCGTGATGGGCGGTATCCACGCGAGATAGACGGTGATGAGGCACGCGAGCGCGAAAATGTCGTGGAGTATAGTGAGGGTGAGGAGTATCCAGAAGCCTGCTCCAAATTTCGTTTTAGGCTGTGCGTTCCCGCTCTCTTTCACCGGCATGCCGCCGGGCATGGCGATGATGTCAGCCATATTATGCCGCTGCCGCTTGTGGCGCAGGCGCTATCTCGGCGGCTTGGGCGGCCCGGAGCTCCTCTTTCGCCTTCCTGATATTGAGCACTTCCGAAGGGTCGGAGGTGATGATCTGCTCCTCGGTATACGAAGCGATCGTCTTGATGGCCACATGCTTTAGTCCGGCGAAGAAGATGCCCTCGCCGCGATCCGATTCGAGGAGGAGGAACTTTTCTTCCTCGGTGAGATTAAAGGTCTTCTGCACCACATCGATCGAAGCAGGAGACTGCTTCAAGAGGAGCTGGAGCGACGAATTGGTGATGATGGGGAGGCCATAGGGGCTCTTCAGGAAGTCGGCGACGTCCTGCGTGATGGTAGCGAGGCCGAGATAGTATTTGCGTCCGCGCTTCGCGATCGAGAAAAGGAACGACGCGGTGTCCTCTGATTTCATCATCCACCACGCCTCGTCGACGACCAAGAGGCGCTTCTTCAGCTCCTTGCGCACGGCGTTCCAGATGAAGTGGGTGACGATGTACATGGCGACGGGCTTCAGCTCGTCTTCCATGTCGCGCACCGAAAAGACCACGAATTTTTTGTTGATGTCGACGTTCGTCGGCTTGTTGATGAACCCCGACCAGGTGCCCTTGGTGTACTTCGAGAGCTTCTGGAGGAGCGACTCTCCCCCTTCGATGCCGGCGAGCACGAGCTCAAAGTCTGACATGAGCGGCGGCTCGATGTTCGCGAAGTTAGAGTCGGCGGTGATGTCCTTGAGCGCGTAAGTTTCCGTGATGGCGCGGTCGATGAGCGCGTCCTCTTCGGGGGTGAGGCCGCCCATCATGATGCGGAAGAGGCCGACGAGGTTCACCGTGTTCGAACGAAGGACGTCCGACGGCGATTCGTCCTCGCGCGGGATAGGCAGGTCGAAGGGATTGATGTGGTGCTCGGACGAAAGAGAGATGTTGAAGTACCTCCCCCCTACTGCGTCCGCCATGTATTCGTACTCGCGTTCCGGGTCGATGACCATGACTTCGGTGTCGAACATGAGCGTGCGGAGGATCTCGAGCTTCGTGGCGAACGATTTTCCGGCGCCGGACTTCGCGAAAATGATGGAGTTGTAGTTTTCGAGCGAGAAGCGATCGAAGAGGATGAGCGAAGAATTGTGCCGATTCACGCCGTAGAGGATGCCGCGGTCCGAGGTGAGATCGAATGAGACGAAGGGAAATATCGACGAAAGGGGTGATGAGTTGAGCTTCGAATGGACCGAAAGGATGTCGTCGCCGATCGGTATGACGCTCTTAAAGGCTTCCTCCTGCTGGAAGAGCGCCGGCTTTACGTACACGAGCTTCGACTCGAGGATGGAGCGCACCTCAGACTCTATTTTGTCGAGCTCGGATTCAGAGTCGGCGTAGAGCGTGATGTAGAGACCGACGTCGAAGATGCGCTCTTGCGCCTGCTGGAGCTGGTCGCGCAGCGACTCGAGGTCCTGGAAGGCAGTGTCGAGCATGGGGTCGCGGACGAGGCCTTTCTCGTGCCGCATGTTGATCTGGCTCTCGACTTCGGCCACCTTTTTCTGGAACGTCTTCAAGATGCTCGCCGTCTCTATCGGGTGGATGAAGATGGAGACGTTGAAGACCTTGTCGAGGTTGATGATCGGCGAGAACCAGTTGTCAGAGAGGAAGCGCGGATAGGAAATGACGAAGAAGGTACGGGCGATCTTGTCGCCGAGATTGAGCGCGCGCGGCTCGATCTTGAGCGCTGACGGCGCGATGATGTCGCGAAGCTCGAGCGTCGCTGCTTCGTAGATCTGCTGAGGGAGCATGGGTACCGCTCCCCCTTCTTCGTTTTCTTTTTTTAAAAAATCGAGGAGTGCCATGGCTTAGGTGTGAATGGGGCGCTGTGTCTCGCCCGGATTGAATATCTTATAGAAGAGTTCGATGATCTCCTCGGTGCCGAGCTGGATGACGCGGATGCCGAGGCCGGTGAGTCCCTGCGTGACGATGGAAGCGCGCTGTTCGAGCTGCGAGCGAGCCTCTTCGAACGCCTCGATCTCGTTTTGGCGCTTGTCTTGGGGCGGCTTCTTCGCCATGCCCGGGAGCGAAGGAAGCATCGAAAAGCCTTTCTTCGCCGAAAGAAGCGGCGGCGTGTAGGGCACTACGATGAAGAAGTTCTTGCTCATGATGTTGGTGCGTTCGGTGAAGTTCTTGATGAACTCGATGTATTCGCGGATCTGGACCTTGAGCAGGTCTTCCATCTGCGCCTTCATGCGCTCCTCGAGGAGCGCGATATACGGGCGGATATCGAGTCTTCGCGACTCAACGAATATTTGCGTCGAGAACTCGAGCGAGTTAAGGAAGTTCTGGAATTGGAGGATGATGGCGCGCTGCTCGTCCTCGCTTTTGAGCGCCAGGTTCAGTGATGAGGCGATGAGGACGATGCGAAGGCCGCCATCTTTCAAGATGACCACGCCGTCGCGTACCTCCTGGATGGGTACGAAGTCTTGCGTTGCTTTCGAGCTTTGTGAGGTTTTCGATGCCATAGGTTATGAAATCGGCGGGGGCAAGAATGTGCTGTCCCGGCTTGCGGCCGGCGATTCGTCCTCTCCTTTGTTTTGGTTCATGTCGAGCACGTCGAGGCTCCATGAGAGGTCTTTGAGTTTCGAGTTCGAGAGGCGCGGAACGTAGGAACCTGTCGTCGACTCTTCTTTCTTTTTCGCCACGGCCTTCTTGTCGACCTTCTTCCAGAGATAGAGCTTGTTGGAGAGCGTAAAGGTGATGAAAGCCTCGACGATGTAGATGAAGGGCTTGTTGTTCACGCGATAAAAGGCGAGCGCCCCTGAGAATGCGAGGACCGGGGCGATGAAGAGGACCGCCAGGAACGCAGGCAGCACGCGGTAGAGCACGAAGGCGATACCCAACCCTCCTACCATGTAGAGAAATTGCTTGAAGGTGAAGGGTCCGAAGATCTTATCCTCGACTTCGAGGAACTGGGGAACGCGGAACTGCATTTGATTTAGAGGATAGTTAGGTAGGAGTTAGGAATTAGCAAGCATTTTATTGAGCATTTTCATAACTTCTAGCAATAAACTATCTACTTCAGTATACCGTAGCTTTTTACCAAACGGTAAGCGTTTAGCTATCTCTATTTGCGTTTCAAGCTCCGCCCCGGATCCATATGCAATAGATAGGAAATGGGTGAATTCCTTCCGGCTACCGAATTTCCTACCCTCAGCGATGTTCGAAGGAATAGATACTGCCGCCCGCTTCATTTGAGAGGAGATCCCATACAATTCTTCCTTAGGAAATTCTTCTACAAGCGTGTATACCGCTATAGCAAGTTCAACACTTTTTTGCCAAACAATAAGGTCTTTATATGAGGTGATTTTCACTATTTCCTAACCCCTACCCACTAGCTCCTAGTTAACCGGCTCTCGGTATGGATCAACCTTCTTTATGGAAGCGATGGCGTCCGCGTGTGTCGGTGGTGCTGGTGGTAACGAGACCTTAGTGGCGAGCGGTGAGGCTCCTGGAGGATCGTTTTTCACCGGCGGCGCGGCAGGAGAAGGAGAGCTTATATCCGTTTCAACCGGTATAGAGTTTGGTTTCGAGAAAAGTGGGCTTGAAATGACCGGCGCTGGTTGCTGAGCTGGGGAAGGTGAGGGAGTACTCGAAACAATAGGAGGAGGTGGAATCGTTGGTGCGGGTGGCGGTGTGGAGACCACAGGAGCAGGGGCCGGGGAAGCCAGGGGAGTACTAGAGACTGCGGGAGTTTGCGGAAGTGTTGGTGCTACTCGTGTTGTGGAAACCACAGGAGAGGGGGGTGGCGTAGGGGCGGGCTTGGGCTGCGCCCATACCGGTATGGCGGAGGGGGCCTTGTTAGGGGTTGCAGGGTGGGGATTCTCTATCCCCCGCAGTATCTCGTCGCGGTCGAGATTCTCCTCTTCTTGGACGGGGATTTTATTCTTTATCTCCATTTGCTCGCGGATAGTGTGTCTGATGCCACTGAAGATCTCAGTGGTTATTTCTTCAACAAGGGTCTCTGCTTGGATTTCCGAGAGTGCGAGGTCTTGGACGAGCACCTCGGCGACCCTGGTGCCGGGGATGAGCCCGAGAAGCGAGAGGAGGGCGATGTCATGGAGCCTCCCGGTTTGCTCGACGTTCAGCCCGTGGCGCTTCCCTATCTCGAGGATCTTGTTCGCGACGAAGGTACCGGCGAGCGCTTCCTGGAACTCAGGCGGAAGCGTTGCAACCGCTTGTTTTATTTGTTCGTTGGTGTATGCCATGTTATTTAATTGCTTGTTTCCGCTTCGCTATCTCTTCTGCGGCGAAGAGCTTCGCCATCTCGGCGATTGAGGTGCCAGCAGGAGGGACTTCAATTTTTGTAAGAGTTTCTTTGGGAGCCATTTCTTTGTTCGCAATTTCTTCGGGGGCCCAGCCATAAGTCTTCTCCAATACTTCCTTAATGGGCGCGATTATTTCTTTGAGTTCCTGGTCGATGTCTGCCGAGCTGCTACCGAGAACCCTAACTTCCGTCCGTAAATTATTTAACAACTCTTTTGGTTGAACAAAGCCAAGCATGATAAGGCTCATCTGATTAGCGACCTCCTCTGTCTGTTCTTCGCTTAAACCATATTTGTCTCCGATAGACGATATTTTTGTCGCGACCTCTGTCGAATCCATGAGTTGCTTAATAGCCCCCGGGAGAGACTCATATCTTTTTTCTAGAATTTCTGGATTTATATCCATGATTATGTTCGCTCGGCTTCGAGTTCGCTAATTTTTTTCTTTAGAGAAGCAACGTCGGCCTCCTTTTCTGTTCTCTTCTCGCGCTCCTTTTGAAGCTTCCTCTCCTCATCAGCTAATTGGGCGGTCTGCGCGGCAGTTGGTGCAGAAATAGTTTTAAGCCTATTTATTGTGTTTTGTATTGTCCCCATATTTGACTTATGTTCAGTAATTCGTTTTTCTACTTCCTCAATTTCTTTCTTAAGTTCGTCGATATGGAATTTAGCAGAACCCAGCTTATTTTTTCTTGCAATCTTAAGCCACAATGTGTCATGAGTTTTGCTGTAAACTTCACCAGCGGCCCATTGCTGGCGTTCTCGAGTAGTGTCCTTTCTGAGTTTACCCAAATCAGTAATTCTTCTTCTTGTCGCTTCTACTATTGGATTAGTATCTTGCAGTCCCGCTGCCACATGAGCCTGCAGATTTCGTTTCTCAGCCTCAATTGAAATATCAATACCTGCAAGCTTCTGCTTGTTAGGCTGTCGGCTCTGTATGTATTTCTCCCGTTCTTCAACTTGTTTATCAAGCATTGATTGATAACCCCCTTCTCCCCTGGCCTTACCTACGTCCACTTTTGTTGTAAGGCCGCCGAGGCTGGCAATACCGCCCATGGCGCCACCGACCGCGCCACCAACGGCGCCAGCCACCTTCGACCCCCGGACATCCCAGCTTCCTTTGGCTGCCGCCTGAGTACCCTGGTAAAGTTTTTTGCCGATAAAGAATCTGTTTTTTGCATCCCAGTCTTTAAGGGTTTCGTTTTCTTGTATTTTGCTCGCTAGGCGGCCAACACCCTGCCTTCCGAGAAAGCCCGCTGCGCCAAATGCGCCACCGAGCGCTCGTCCGGTAACGTTACCAAGGGCTTTTTGGCCCCAAGAAGAGGCAAAAGCGCCTGCGCTTCCCGAAAGCGATTTTGCTGCGGTCATTCCCGCAACCATGAAGGCGATCATAAGAACGAAATTGAGAATGATCAGCATTGTGCTGGTATCGGAACTTGTGAGCGCCTGAGCGAAGCTCGCCGTCTGTCCACCCGGGCGTCCCGGTGCGGCATATGCGTCGAAAAGCTGTAACGTAAGCCACATGAAAAGAAGAAAAATTGGAGCGAAGAGGGCCTGGTTCCATAACGTAGTCCACCATTGTTTGGCGTATTGCTCTAATTTAGGCAGCCAGCCCAGAAACCCAACAGGGGCGGTTGCCATAAGGAAAAGTAATATCGCCGCCCGGGCAATCATCATGAGACCACCCACGAAAAACACCGCAGCGGCGATGAGAATGAATATTGTGCCGAACACGCCGATAGTGATGACATTCCATTCGTCGACCTTGAGGGCGCCGGCGAGAACGACATTTCTGGCTCCCCCGGCGGTGCTGGTGACGTCTGGGCTATAGAGGGTATTGAGATTCAAGTGCTCCATAAATTTGGCACTTACGCCTCTATTTTGGTTGAAGCTGGTCCACCACTCACTAGCGCTTCCGATCGAAGTGGTCAATTCCCTAGGAGCAAGTTGGTTGTAGAATTGGGCAGCAAGAGTATTGGTGAAGTCGACGATAACACGCGCGAAGAAGAGACTGAAATTAATAAGGAGAGCGCCGATGATAATGCCCATGAGCATTTTTTTGTTATCGCCGAGCCCGAGAATCATGGAAATTGCTATCCAAAGGAGGCCGAAGATAAAGGCGACATTGATGAGGTCGCGGAGGACGCGCCAGGCACCCTCGACGCTTGCCGCGAAGGTGCCGAGCGTCAAATTGAACTTAAGTGTTGCCTCAAAGAAGGAGCCTGCTAGAAAGAGGACCTTTGCAGCGAGCGCAAGAACAACATTGGTAATGAAAGAGGAAACAAGCCCGCAATCAACAGGATGAAGCACGGTACCGAAGCCCATGAGCGCTTCACACTTTTTCTTATCATTTACAGGAGAGTTCTTTTCTACTTCAGTGAGGGCTGCGGCAGCGCCGATACTTTCGGTATTTCCCCCTCCGCCCCCGGCTGTATTGTCTATCTGAGCCTGAAGAGCATCGTCTACCGCACACGATGAATCTTCTGCTGCCTGTGCTGCGGTACAGTGAGCGGCTAAGACAGTAGTTGGAGAATTAAAGGCTAGTAATATTCCTAGGAATATTACCGTCAAGATGAGAAAAGTTTTAAGATGTGTTCTCATTGTTTACGCCGCTCCAGAGCCTGATCCTTGCTGCTGTATCTGCTGAAACTCGACTTCGCACTGCTGGGCTTTTGCTTGCGCGGAACTCTGCCACCCTTGCACCATCGTGTGGTCCGCGCGCGACTGCTGGACCTGCTGTTCGTTCGGTACGGTTCCAGCAATCTGCGCGTAGCGGTTTGAAATTTGCGTGAGCGTTTCGAACGAAGCTCCCTGCACCTGCGTGCGCAATGTCTCGATATTTTGTTTCGCGGTACGCGCCGCCGCTATCTGCTCCGGGAAGCTGGTGCGCATAGTGTTAAGCGGATCGATGCGGGCGAGATCCGTCGCAACGGCGCGGAAAGTCGCCGGACAGCGAGCGTTGGTGATGGTCTGGAGCGAAGCGAGCGTGCTGGTGGCGACCGGAATGGTGAGCCCTCGGGTGAAAATGAAGTCGTCCGTGTTCCTGATGAGTGTCGTGAAGTTTGCGAGGAGTTGCTGTCGTATAGACTCTCTTGCCTGGAGCGCGCTCTGTTGAGCGGCGGCGTTTTGTGTGTTGTTTCCGCTGATAGCGCCCTGGGCGGCGTTTCCGATCTCTGAGAGTCCCATGGTGAGGAGCTGGTTGAAAAGTTCGCCGACGATGGCGTCGAGCGCTTCCCCGACCTCGTCGATGAGCTCTGCCTGGCGGAATTGACTGCCGGTTACTTCCTTGAGCGTTGCCGCTACTTGCGAGCCGGGAGTGAGTATCACTTTTTCGCAATCTATAGTTGCTAAGGTATCTTCATCAGTAATTACCGTTTCGGGAATACATTCTTCCTGGCCTCTGAATCCTTGTCCTGATTGAATTTTTGTGCGCTCAGTTTCAGTTTGCCGGCTTTGAGCTGTAATTACACTAGTTCGTGATGAAACCGCTGCTCCTAGGGGGTTATTGCCAGGGTTTTGGGTCACGGTATTCCAGGTGCTCCACCCGCCGCGGGAAAAATCTCCGTTCAAGAAAGCGCCTGACCAGGCGCGTCGTTCTGCGGCAGTCGTCGGGCAGGGCTGATTCTGCGAAAGATTATCACCCGCTTCAAGGCCGGCCTGGTTCGCCGCATCTTGTGCGTCAAGATCATCATCAGTGGCGGTGGTATTGATGCTTCCCCCGCTCCCGCCACCGGCCTGGGAGGATTGGTCGGTAGCTCCTTCATTTTGCGCAAGCACGCCGCCGACTGCGGCGAGGGCGCTCTGGGATATGTTCGAGAGTCGAGATGCGAATCCTTGAGGTTTTTCCATGGCGTTTTTTCTCTTCTCTGCGTTCGCGAGTCGTGTTGGGTAGTCGCCGGCCTCATAGCTCGTACTAAACCGTACATTCTGCGGTTGCGCGGCACATTCGATGGCGACGGACTCGTCAAGGGTGTATTGGTTGCGGCGATTCGGCTGAGAGAGTGAGAACGCTACTTGGCGGCCGTAAGCGCTGCCAGAGCGTTGGAGTTCGTAGATTTCTCGATTAAGGACCCGCTGGCCGATTTCGGTGAAATAGCGCTCAGGACTGGTGAAGAACATCGGGCTTCCGTTGAAGCCGCTCTGTATCCAATGGATGATGCTCTGGCGCATCGAGGCGAGGAGCGACCGAGCGATCATGTAAAAGATAGTATCGAGGCAATTTTCCCTGATCTGGTCGTTCGAGGTATTCGCGGCGTCGAGGGCGGTATTTGCATTGACGATAATGGAGTTGACGGGAACCGAAAGCACGGAGGCGACGGTATTTCCTGCTACCGCAGCTCCAGCCGCTACCCCGAAGGAGGTAGCACATTGCAAAATGCTTTGCGCTTGCACTTTCTGGGGAACGATAAAAAATGCCGAAGGGACGAAAAGGAGGGCGATGAGAAGGGCTGTAGTAGAGCGTTTAAGGATATGGGAATGCATGAAGGCCGAAGTCTTCACTTCTTGCCTAAAATTATACCATTCGCGCTGAAATAGGTTGTTATTTTTCCGGTTATTTCGGCAAGTTTCCGCTGTCCTTGCTCGTGAGCGACAAGCCCTGAGAGCCCTACGACGGGATTGTCGAGGATTTGCTCGATGTTCCGTATCCCCAGCGATATTTGGATATAGCTGTTGATCATCGAGAGATGTTCTGTGGCGATGTCTTCGGGTACCGGAAGGGCAAGGAGTTCGCTCGCCATTTCTTTATACAGCTTGGCGTTGATAAGGATGGCTTCAAGTATTGTTTTATCTTCCTTTTCGAGGGCGGTAGCGGCCGTCACAATGACGCTTACCACGGGCTGCTTCCCGTAGCGCTCGCTGATGCGCACAAGACCGTCAGCATATGCCGCTCGGCTTTCTGCCGAAACAGGCCTAATAATAAGGTCTTTTATTGCATAGAGCGTTCCAGTATCATCGGCGGTGACCTCAGTGAGCAGGGCGTTCGACAAGCTTTGAATGTTCTCGGGGGTAAGCTCTCCGGAGCTCTTGAGCGAAACGATGGAGGCGAAGAGCTGCCGTGCGAACGCGTCAGTTTCGGTTGTTTTCTCGCTGGCGTCGGGCTCGATGGGAACGCCGGCCGCTTGCCGTAGGGCGTCAACTTCGGCGCGATCGAGCGTCCCGTCGCCGTCGGTGTCAGAGAGCTCCGGATTGGTCCCCCACAACGTCTCTTCCCAGTCGGGAACCCCGTCCTTGTCGGTGTCGCGGTCTATTAAATCACCGACGGTTGCTGTCTGGTTATCAACAGCGTTCTCATATATGCGGCGCTCGGAGGCGCTTTTACTGAGAGCGTACGCTCCACCCAAAATAAGCACTCCCACGATAAGGGCAATCACTATTTTCTTTCTACGCTCGATAGTTTTCCACCGCAATAGTTCCATTTCTTACAGTATAGCCGTCACTTAGGTATTTAAGGTAGTAAAAGTGGTCTATACTATAGAAATGAGATGGCTAAGAGCTTCATTCGCCCTCCTTTTAGTTTCCGCGCTTATGCCGTCGCTTCCTTTCGCCACCTATGCCGCCATTACGCCGCCGCCTTCCGTCAATACCTCCGTCACTGATCTCATTAAAGGATTGCCTGGTTTGGAGACCGGCGGGGTACCGGGGCTCGAAGGCGGCATCCCTGGAATCGAGAATCTCGAAGGAGTGAGCGGTCTTATCGGCGAAATGGATTTAAGCGCCCTTGAGGGATTCCTTGATGCTATCGAGTTACCGAGCCAAGCTACGCCCGTGGGGATTCCGTTCGGCGGGATGATCACAGGATTCCTTCCTTTTTGCACTAGGCCCTTCGGCGCCTCGCTCCTATTTGTCAGCCCCCCTCGCGCAGGCGATTATCTGTATGTACCAGGTGTTTCTGTGCTCTTTGCGAATTTCAAACCTTTTCCTGGCTCATGGACCGTTGGCAACTTTGTTCCCGGCGGTGTGTGCGTCATCGGCTTTTGTCCGTTCTGCGTGGTGATCCCTGCGACGGGAGTCATCACCATGTTCGGCACCTCCTAGTTCAGAGATGCTTAGTAAGACATTTCCACATCTCGATATCGAGTGACTCGGCGCGGGTCTGCTCATCGAGCGAGCAAGTCGCGAACGCTTCCCTTACTTTCTCTTTCGTTGCTACTTTTGTGAGATTTCCGGCGAGCAGTTTTCTTTTGTGGGCAAACCCGGCTTTTACGATAGAGAAGAACTTCCCTTCTTCTGATTTGTCGAAAAAATTCTTCTTCGAAATACCGTCGACGGAAAGGATCGCAGAGTCGACCTTCGGCGGCGGAGAAAAGCTACCCTTTTTGATCGTAGCGACGTAGCGGGGCGTGCCATACGCTTTCACGGAAATGGAGAGCAGCGATTCCTTTTTATCGCGGGCAATGCGCTCGGCTACTTCCTTTTGCACGAGAAGCACCATGCGCGACGGTTGGTGTTTCGACGCCAGGAATTTTTCGAGAATGGCGCCGGTGATGTAGTACGGGATGTTGGCAACTAGAAGATAGGGATTAGGAGATAAGAGAGAGGAAGAGGGATCGAAATTCAAAATATCTTCATGAACGAGCGAAAGTGTTCCATTGTTGATTTCCTTTGAAAATTTTTCTTTGAGATACGAAATGAGTTCCCGGTCTTTTTCAATGGCGATGACGTTCTTCGCCCGCTCTAGGAGCTTTTCGGTGAGAACCCCCTTCCCTGGCCCGATCTCAAGTACAACATCGTTGCTTGAGATGTTGGCGGCCTCGACGATCTTCGAGAGCGCCGCAGGGGAGGCGAGGAAATGCTGGCCGAGTGATTTTTTTGCACGCATGTTATTCGAGGTATATCACCTTTCCCGAGAAATCGCGCTCTTCCTTCTCGAGGAGGTCGGGAGAGATGTCGAAGATGAATTCGGAAGGGACGTTCACCTGCCGCGAGCCGAAGACAGTGCGCATCGAAGTGAAGGAAAGGTAGAGCTTTTGTTCTGCCCTCGTGAGCGCGACGTAGAAAAGCCGCCGCTCCTCTTCCTCGTCTTCTTTCTCGCGCTTCGGTTCGCCCATGCGGGCATGCGGGAAAAGGTCCTGTTCGAGGCCAACGACGAAGACATGCGAGAATTCAAGACCCTTCGCCGCATGCACGGTCATGAGCTTCACTCCTCCCTCTTTTTCTTTGATGGCGTCCTGGTCGGAGAAGAGCGCCGCGTCATCGAGGAATTGCTCGATGCCTTGTTCTTTGGGAAGAGTATCGTAGCGTCCGGCCATGGCAGCAAGCTCGTAGATGTTTTCGAGGCGCTCTTGGTCTTCTTCCGTTCCTTCGCGGAGCAGGCGCTCGAGTCCGGTTCTTTTTACCACTTCTTTCACCACCGACGAAGGCGGATTGGTGCGGGCGAAGTCGCCGATTGCGGTGACGGTCTTTCGCCACGAGACGATTTTTTCGAGCGTCGCCTTAGGGAGCTCCTGCTCCTTTCCTGAGAGTATCTTGGCGAGCGCCACTTTGCCGATGCCTCGTGCCGGTACGTTTATGACTCGTTTCAAGTCCGCAAGCGAACCAGGCTCCAGGGAAAGGCGGATGTAGGCAAGAACGTCCTTCACCTCCTTGCGCTCGAAGAACTTGGTGCCGAGCACTTGATATGGGATGCCCTCGCCGAAGAGCGCCTCCTCGAACGCGCGCGACTGGAAATTCGCGCGGTAGAGGACGGCGATGCGGTCGTGCGGAATGCCGCTTTCGACGATCTTTTTTATTTTTCCCGCGACGAACTGCGCTTCGTCGGCCTCATCGAACGCTTCGAAGAGCCCTATCTTCTCGCCGACGGCATTCTTGGTGAAAAGGTTCTTTTCTTTCCGGACGGTGTTTTTTCTGATAATGTCGTTTGCCGCGCCGAGGATGTTCTGCGTCGAGCGGTAGTTCTCTTCGAGGAGCACGACTTCCGCTCCGGGATAATCCTTTTCGAAATTAAGAATATTCTTGATGTTCGCGCCGCGCCAGCCGTAGATGTTCTGGTCGCTGTCGCCGACCACGCAGATGTTTTTGTCGGGCCCGACGAGCAGCTTCACGAACTCATATTGCGCGCCGTTGGTGTCCTGGTACTCGTCCACATGCAAATAGCGGAAACGTTCCTGGTAGCGCCGCTTGGCCTCAAGGTTGTCCTGCAAGTAGCGCACAGTACGTACGATGAGGTCATCGAAATCGACCGCTTTCGCCTCGCGGAGCTTCTCTTCGTAGCGCCGCCAGACGGTTGCGAGGATCTGGGGGAAATAGCCTTCGGCGCCCGCCATGAATTCTTCGATCTTCACGAAGTCGCCTTTCTGGCGTGAGATGAGATGGCGGAGGCGGCGCGGCTCGAACTGCTTCGGATCGAGGCTCGCTTCGGTGATGGCCTCGCGCACGAGTGCCGTCGACTCGCCGTCGTCGAGGATGGAGAAGCGCCGCGGCAGACCGAGATGGCGGGATTCTTCCTTAAGGATCTCCACGCCGAGCGCATGAAAGGTCTTCACGGTCGGCGTCTCATGCGGTCCGTAGCGGAATCCTTGCTGCTCGAGGAGCACGAATACGCGTTCGCGCATTTCCTTCGCCGCTTTGTTGGTAAAGGTGATGGCGAGAATGTTGCGCGGGTCGACGCCTTCTTTGATGAGGTTCCCGATGCGGTGGACGATCGTTTTTGTCTTCCCCGCTCCCGCGCCTGCCACAATCAAAAGCGGCCCGTCCTTATGGAGCGCGGCCTTACGTTGTGCGGGATTGAGTTCCGCCAAATGATCCATTGCAGGTTTAGCGTAGCATGGGGCAACTTACCTTTCCTAGCGAGAGAAAAGAAAATTTTTATTATGAAGGAAGAATGGAAACTCAAACGGCGCTACCATCGTTTGGAGTACTCCAGGGCTACTCGCCGAGGAGCTTTTTTGTCGCGAGCACTTCCTCTTTGATCTCTTGTTGCACGAACGATTCGAAGTCAGGGATCTCGGCGGCGAGGAATGAATGCGCCGCTCCTGGTCCCTCTTCCTTCGCGAGCTCAGAGAGCTTTATGCGCTTCATCGGCGAAAGTTTCGCGAAGGCGGCAATCGAGACGCGCTGAAGAATATTCTGCGTGAGCTTCGCTAGGATCTCTTCCTGCTCTTTTTCCGGCAGGCCTTCGATGCTGAGTTCCTGCAGTACTTTATTTTTTAGTGCGTTTATATTCATATTTTTATGCAGTGGTCGCATTGGTTATTCTTGCCAAAACATGGAAAGTCGCCTTAACGTAATTTTCAACCTGCTGATCATAAATCGGAGGAAAGTCTGCTTCTTGGGCAGCCTTCTCTATGAAAGCCCTAAGCTTGAGGGTGCTCTCAGTCGGATTTTTTTCCGCAAAAAGGTCCGCCATGCTACGATTTTTCCACTGTTCCCAAACCGTAAGGTCTCCAACCTCATTACTAAAGCGCATTTCCATAATGGCACGCGCGTCCTCTAGGGGCAGTATATCTAAACGAGACATGCCCGTCTTTATACCTGCGTCAGGAGTATCAAAAAAACGAAAAGCTTCTGAGTATAGATTAGAATAATCATTTGGAGGAACTTTATCTATTTTTACTGCCGTTCCTTCCGTTAAATTCCCAGAACTCGCTGCAGATTGGGCAGGTATCGTTCCTGGAGAAGCAGTTTCGGTCGAGATAGGGGGCGTTGACTCCGTTCCGGCAAACGAAGGTGGCGTACTGATAAGTTTTCCTTCACTCGCGATTTTAAGGGAAGAGCCTTTCATAAAATCTTCGACTTTTTCCTGGGAAAGCAGCGTGAGGCCTGATTCACGAGCAGTAACTTTAATGAGGTTCTGTAACTTCTGGGTTTCCGGAGTAGGATTCTCCGCCTTCATAAGGGTTTCAATCGTCTTATCTTTCCACTCCTGCCATACTTCGGAATTTTCGCCCGAGGTAGTGAAAAGTCCGAACAATTTCTTCTCGCCGAATTCGGCGGTCAACTTGTCGTGCATGACCATGCGGGCCTCCTTGATGTAGGTCGCTGTCTCCTCGTTCAGCGACATATTCTCCGGGTCGTCGAAGTAGCGAAGCGCTGTCTGATAAGTTTCCGGATCGAGCTTCTTGAACTCCGGCTTGAACCCTTCGGGGCGGCGATCGTTTCCATACGCATTCTCCTCGCTTACAGGAGCTGTTTCTGCAGATGAGAGGTCTACCGTGATGGGCGCTTTCTCTTTTGGCTTGAGGCCTTCGTATTCCCCTTCCGGGCGGCTCGAGTACAACTCGCTCACGTCGCCGTCGATTGGTTCTTTCTCTCGAATCTCTTCTCCTGCGCCGCGCACTTCCGCTTCGGTCGGCGTAAGCTCAATAGTCGAGGTATTAACAGAGGGTCTCCACGCCTCGATGTTTTTCACCGTGCCCTCGGCCAGGCCTTCCGCGCGCTCGATGATACCCTGCCCTCGTACTTGGTGGTTTTCGATGATATCGCGGATCTTTTCGAGGTTTATTATGTCTTTATTGGGATTTAGGTTATTGAGATTCCCGCTCGAAATGCCGTACGCGGCCGGGTCCTTCTTCATTTCAGCGAGTACGTTCTCTATGGCGTTTGCCTGCCGTCCACCTTCGAGTGCCGCAATGCCATTGAAGTTTTCCTTGATGATTTTGTAGAGATTATCGCCGCGCTCCACCGTATAGTCAGGTAGCTTTGCGCCTTCAACGACCACTGGCTGAGGAATTTCTTTTTGTTTCACCGCACCAACTTCTTCTTGGGCCTCTGGCTTGTGGGCTTCTTTCGAAGGACTTTCTTTAAGGAAGTCGTCGACGGACTCAGAAATGCCGCTCCCTAGGTTCCCTATGGCCGTTCCTCCGAGGTTTCCTACTAACGTCGCGAGAATAAGCGCCCCGGCAGTGCCAAGGCGTTGCCGCATCTTACTTCTCTCAATCCCTTTTTTCTTAAAGTCTCTTTCAAGCATCTTCTCGAGCGTGACGAACGTGGCAGCGCCCGTAAGCATCCTCCATCCTACGGTCGCAGCTATGAGAGGAGCCGCAGCTCCGGTAGCAAAGACGCCACCCGCAAGCCCTATACCCACCGCCACTTTGTAGCGCGTGGGGATTGCATTAATTTTTTCTCCTACTTGGCGATAGAGCCGGAGCGCTTCCGGGCCAATTTTTTGAGCATATTCTTGAATTGCCTGCGATCTAGCTTCGAGAGCCTTTTTCCTCAACTCCGATTCGAGAAAACGTTCCTCCAATACCTTCTCTTGCTTCGGTTCTTGCTCCTTAGCTCCGCGAAAGAAGGCACCCGCGCCCTCAATCCATTTTCCAATTTTCCCTTTTTTCTTTTCCTGAACGGGAGGGATGGTTGCCGCTCCTTCCCCGAGCGTCGGCTCTTTGCGGACTCCAGCATCGTAGCCTAGAGCTTCCATTTCTTTCAATGCTTTGACCGTTGCGGGATCAAGGGGCTCTCCGGTCACGGACTGCGCGTCAGGGTATCGGTCTTTGGATAGCTGAACAAGTTCGCTCTCGGGTACGCGACCTTGCTCTTCGTTGCGTCGAATTGCTTCAGTACGTAGTTTTCGATTTGATTTTATGAGACCGCGTTCCTCAAGCTCGGCTCGTTCGGTGGTTAAGGCAACCTCCCTTTCCTCAGGACTTGTTTCTTTGCTCGTTCTCCCCTCCTCGACCGTTTCTCGTGCTGCGGAAGGAGGAATGGTATCTTCGCCACCCTCTGCCACCTTCTTTATTTTATGGAGGGTGAGCGCGTCGCGCATCTTTTTCTGATTTTTTTGCCGAGCAAGTTCAACGTTAACCCTGGTCGTTCTCCTGCGCTCCATGTCTTCGAGTTCTTTTTCAGAAAAACGGGGAGGGCGTGGTGGTTGTTGTGTGTTCGGGTACTCTTTATGCAGCCCTGCCATCCCTCCGGTACTGAGCGCGACGGGGTTTTCTTCTTTATCAAAATATGCCTCCTCCCCTTCGGGAAGTGACACTTGTGCGCGCGCGTCTTCCGCTGCTTGAAGTTGTTCTTCTAATTCCCCTCGCGCCTCCGCCTCATCAGAGCGAGCGGCCAATTCTTGTGCCTGTAGAAGCGTTTCTCTGTTTTTCCGATCAGCCTCAGGGTCTGTTTTTTGAGCTTTGGCTCTTCGTTCTTCTTCCGCTTCCCTTTCTTTTCTTTTTCGCTCGAGCGCTTCTGATTCCGAAACTGCAAGCTTGGGGAGTTCAAGATTATCAGGAGCCTTTTTCCCGGCTTCTTCCTCCATTTTAAAAATGAGATTTCTTACTCCTGTAGAAAGACCCGCTTCTTTCATTTCAATTTCACTAAGTATTTCTTTCTTTTTTTCAAGGGAAACTTTAGGTGAAGGGACTCCATAAGCGAGCGCGTTAAAATCTTCCGGTTCGTTTTCCGGCGCCGCTTCGGTGTCAAGCTTCTCATTTTTAAGAAGGGCAAATTCTTTTCTTAGGGCTTCGGCTTTTTCTCGATCGCCGCTCTTTTCTGTCTCGATTATTTCTTTTTTCTTTTCCTCAAGGAGAAAGTCGATATCATCCCATCCTATTGAACGGCGGATTTCTTCGAGCCGATGTTCTAATGCAGTCCGCTTGGCTAGATCGTTTGTTTTCTCAAGAGCCCGCTGAACCTGTTTTAGGGCGACCACCCTCTCTTCCGCGATCGCCCTTGCCTCCTCGCCAGTAAGGTCTCGTTCGTCGGTGAAGGTCACCACTTCGGCGAATCTGCCGGGGCGACTGTTTGGGACAGGAACCTTATATTCGTTTGTCTCCTCTTCGACGTGTCCTGGAGGGGGACCTTCTTTTACCATTGACTTAAGTATATACCTTGTTATGTAAATTGTTAAAAAACCTATATTTTGCAACGTTCCCGTATTTCGCTATCCCCATCTTCCTTGACTTTGGGTATACCCCCCGATAGCATTAACTATGTACCTCTGAACGGCTGAAAATTTCTGAAAAATGGCTCAATAGAGCCGTTTACGAAAGATAACCCAGAAAAACCTAACAATTGCATCGTTTTTCCAGAACCGTAGAGCCTTTGTAGGGTCGTCCTATGGTTGAAAAAGGGGCAATTGTCTACACAAGTCTATTTTTGCTCGAAACGAAGACGCGGTAGCTACTGGAACCCCAGGACGTCGCCCGCCGAAAAAAGTGCTATTTCTTTTTGGAAAGGCCATGAAGCCCTCCCTGGTCTTAGCGTTTGCGCTTACCCTTCTCGTAGCAGGGCCTTCTTCAGCGGATGCCTTTTCGTTCCTCGACGGACTTCTTGGTAAAAAGGAAACTCCTAAGCAGGAAAAGAACTCGCAGACTGTTTCCTTACCCAAACCATCGCTCAGTGTCGCGCCTGGCCCCACCGGTGGCGGTGACATCACTATCGTAGAGAACTCTGCGCTCCTCGCCGAAGCCGGACCGCTCGGCCATGCGCCTGACACTGACGAGCGCTTTTCTGATGAAATCAGCATCTATGTCGTAAGGAAGGGCGATACTATTTCCGCGATCGCGAAGATGTTCGACGTCACCGCTTCGACGATCATCTGGGCGAACGATATCGAGCGCGGCGTCATCTCCGAAGGCCAAAAGCTCGTCATTCTTCCTGTGTCCGGCATTCAATACACCGTGAAGGAGGGCGATACTATCAAAAAGATAGCCGACAAGTATAAGGCGGACCTGAGTGAAGTACTCGTCTTTAACGGCATCTCGATGGAGACCAAGCTCATTGCCGGCGACACGCTCATCATCCCAGACGTCGAAGGGAATCTGGTGAAGCAGAGCGGGAGTCGGTCGCTTCCGACCTCCCGCGTTCGAGGAAGCAGCGGTCCGTCGTACGAGGGCTTCTACCTCCGCCCAGTCCTCACCGGCTATCGCTCGCAAGGGCTTCATGGCTACAACGGCGTTGACCTTGCCGCATCGCCTGGCACGCCGGTTCTCGCCGCTGCGGCAGGCAACGTGATTGTGGCGCGCCAAGGCGGCTGGAACGGCGGCTACGGAAACTACATCGTCATCGAGCACGAGAACGGCACCCAGACGCTCTACGCCCACCTTCTCCGCGTGAACGTATCCTCCGGCGCGGTCGTAACTCGTGGCGAGCTTATCGGTTCGGTGGGCTCAACTGGCCGCTCGTCGGGCCCGCATCTCCATTTCGAGATTCGCGGCGCGAAAAATCCTTTCTAAGTCCAGATTTTGATATTAAAATCCTCGCCGAAAGCGGGGATTTTTTTACCGCATGCTTTCGAGCGTTGGTCGGTATTGAAAGGCCTCAAGCACATGCCGCTCGTTGATCGCATCCTGGTCGTCGAGGTCGGCGAGCGTTCGGGCGAGTTTCAACATCTTATGATAGCCGCGGGCGGAGAGCTGAAGGCGCTTCGCGCCCGTCTGGAGCACTGCTTTGGCGTTCGGCGAGAGCTCTTCGAGGAGCGAGAGATCGCGCACATTCATCTCGCTGTTGGTGCTGATCGCGCGTCCGTATTTCGCAAAGCGAGCCGCTTGGCGCTCGCGGGCCGCTTTGACCCTCTCTTTGAAATGCGCCGAGGGCGCGCCGCTCTTCGTCCGGTCGGCGAGTTTTTCGTATTCGATAGTCTCGACGGAGAGCCAGAGGTCGATGCGGTCGACGATGGGGCCGGAGAGTTTCCTTGTGTACTTCGAGAGGTCGGTAGGGCGGCAGATGCACCGTCTCACCTTTGTGCCGAAGAAGCCGCAGGGGCATGGATTCATCGCCGCCATGAGGATGAAGCGTGCTGGAAAGCGTGCCGAGCCTTTTGAGCGCGCGATATGGATCTCGCCGTCTTCGAGCGGCTGACGGAGCGATTCGATGACTCGCTTGTCGAACTCGGGAAATTCATCGAGGAAGAGGACTCCGCGATGCGCCAAAGTTATCTCGCCGGGTTTCGGAGAGCTTCCGCCGCCGACCAAGGACACATAGGAAGAGGTGTGGTGTGGCGCGCGAAACGGCGCGTCCGTCATGAGATCCCCTTCAAGGCGTCCTGCTACCGAATGGATGCTCGTGACCTCAAAGACGTGCTCTTTCGAGAGCGGCGGCAGGATGCCAGCGAACGCGCGCGCGAGCAGCGTCTTCCCGGTCCCCGGCGGTCCGTACATGCCGACGTTATGTCCGCCCGCCGCCGCAACTAGGAGACCATGCTTCGCGAACTCCTGCCCTTTGATGTCGGAGAAGTCGATCGTCGTTTCAGCGGGGACGTACCGTATCTCGGTCGCTGGCATTTTCTTGATGGGCGATGCGGCGGGCGTATTCAGATGGCTGACGAGCGAAGCAAGATCGTCGATGCCGTAAACGGTAATACCCTCGACGAGCGCCGCTTCTTTCGCGTTCGCGCGGGGAACATAGACCTCGGTGAATCCCGCCTTCGCGGCGCCGCGTACGATCGGAAGGACGCCGCGGACCGGGAGGAGCGTACCCGAGAGCGAAAGCTCGCCGACGAACAGTTTTCCCTCCGGCGCAAAGCGCGCGTCGCCCGTCGCAAGCAAGTATGAAAGCGCGATAGGGAGATCGAAAAACGCCCCCTCCTTTTTAAGATCGGCTGGAGAGAGCGAAATGATTACCTTTTGATTTTTCTGCTTCGGTGAGGCGAAGCCTGAGTTTTTGACGGCCGCGCTTACCCGATCTCTGGCTTCTTCGACCGCTTTGTCGGGAAGACCCACGATGGCGAACTGATAGAGCCCACGGGCGATATCGGTCTCAACAGCGACCGGCACCGCCTCGAGGAGGGTGACTTGGGCGCCATAGGTAGTGGCGATTTTCATCGCGAGGACTCGTTATATGTGGTGGATGCAGGTGCGGGCGGAGGGGTTGGCGTTGAGGCGCGCTGCTTCGATCGGCTCGCCTCCCTTTTCGCAGACGCCGTAGGTGCCTTGCTCGATTTTCCCGAGCGCGTCAGTGGTGTCTTTGAGGCGCGCCTCAAGTTCGCCCTCCGTCGCGAAATTACCTTCAAATTCTTCCATTCGGTCGGCGACATCGTTCTTGTCGGCGCTTGAGTTGTTGAGCTCCGGCGGCGTGGCTTCCCAATCTGCCGCGTTTTCTGGGTTTTTGCGGCCGAGGCCCTTAAGCTCGCTTTCGAGCAGCGCCCGCTCGGCTTCGAGCTTTGCTTTGAGTGCCGGGATGTCGAGTTTCTGTTCCATGACGATTATGCGGGTATCATAGCATGCCCCTCACCTACTTCAACGGGTCTTTTTTGGGAGCGTTCATGCGCGCGAGCACTTCGGTAAACGTGTCTTCTGAAGTGGTGATGATGATGGTATCGCGCCGCGGGAGGGCGTACACGAGAACGATTTTTCCTTCATTGGTGGTGAGCGCACGCACATCAGTGTTTTTGATGGTCAGGTCTTCGAATGTCTTTGTGACGAGATAGCGGTTTTCGTCGGTGAAGGTGGTGCCGAGCGCCGGGAGAAGGTCCTGGGCCATATACCGTTCCCAATTAAGGAGGCCAAGGAACGCATTTTCATAAAAATCTGTTTTGAGGATAAGCACCGATTGATTGCCGTTGAAGGCGTGGACGGCGAACATGAAATCCTGATTGAGGGACCGGAGAAGTATGGCGGGGATGCGGGCCCCGAGGAGACGGAAGAACCGCTCGGTGGGAACTTTTTCCGTAAGGTCACCCTCCGGGTTCGAGGTAGTCGTGGTGAAATAGGTTTCCTGGATGGTGTCGAGTCGAAGGCTGGTGTCGCCCGCCGCCGCCTTGAGGGCGGTGATGAGCTTGAGCTGCGAGAAGTTGTCTGCCGGAATCGCGTTCCGTTTTTCAACGGCAATGAGCGGCGGCGGAATGTTTTCGAACTTGCGCAGCTCTTCTTTTGACGGGCCAGAAAACGCGAAATAGCCTCCGGCGAGCGCAACAGTGAACGCTGCGCCGATGCCGAGAGCGATAAAAAGTTTCTTATTTGACGGTGCTGCGGTAAACCCTCCCCCTCTTTCTTGTCGTCGTTTCTCGGCGAGCGCGACGGAGGTGACCGACCCCTTGTTCTCGCGCATGGCGTTTGCAATGTCTCGCTCGAACGTGCGCACGACGCGCGACGGAGGGGTAGTCGGCGTTGGAACTGAAGTTACGACGGGTGCGGGCCGTGCGGGCGCTGCTGGAAAACTTTTTTCCTCGAGCTTGCCGTCAGGCGAGATACTGATTGTCGCTTCTTTTTCCATGGTTATGCGGCGCGCTGTATCCCACTTCCGCGATGATCGCGCGCGATCGCTTCGACCTTCTCTAAGGCGTGGTTCGTCGAATCGCCGCGGCCGACGATGGTCACCGTGCCTTCGTCATCAACAGTAAGTGCAGTGACACCGCTTTCCTTTCGAATGCCGTTTACGATCTTCCCGCCAGGGCCGATGAGCGAGCCGATTTTGTCGCGAGGAATTGAGGCGATGACGACACGGGGCGCTGATGCTGCGACGCTTGTCCTTGGGGCGGCGAGCGCTTGTTCCATCACTTCAAGAATGGTCATGCGTGCGTCTTTCGCGCGCGCGAGCGCAGTCGCGAGGACGACGAGCGGGACGCCCTCAACCTTAACGTCGAGCTGGAGCGCCGTGACGCCGTCTGAGGTCCCGGCAACTTTGAAATCCATATCGCCGTGCTGATCTTCAGGGCCCTGGATGTCCGTGAGTACGCGGTACTCATCATCTCTGCCCATCATGAGCCCCATGGCCACTCCCGCGACCGGACGGGTGATGGGAACGCCTCCGTCCATGAGGGCAAGCGTCGAGGCGCAGACCGATGCCATCGAGGTCGAGCCGTTCGATGCCATCGATTCAGAGACGATGCGGAGCGTATAGGGAAAAGAGTGCTCGTCGGGGAGTACGGCGCTCAAGGCGCGCTCGACAAGGGCGCCGTGACCGATCTCGCGGCGATTCGCGCTCCCGATCCGTCCCGTCTCGCCGGCAGCGAACGGCGGAAAATTATAATGGTGCATGAAGCGCCGGGTCTCCTTCGTTTCAATGCCGTCGACGACTTGCGCCGCATCAGGACCGCCGAGCGTAAGCACCGAGAGCACATGCGTGTCCCCGCGATAGAAGATGCCGGTGCCGTGGAGTGCGGCGGAGAATCCTCCAGCTTCTGCGAAGAGCGGGCGAAGCTCGTCGAGCGCTCGACCATCGGCGCGTTTCCCTCCCTCGAGCGCCTCCCGGTGGAGCAGTTCGCGTACGGCGCTTTCGTATCGCGCGATGAGAAGCCCTCGCGGTACGACGAGCATCTTTTCTTTGACGAGGAGAAGCCACTCGTCCCGGAGCGCGTCGATCGAGGCGTGGCCCGCCGCGCCGCTCAGCACCGCAGCGAGAAGACGCGGGATTATTATTTTATTGAAAAGCGCCTCGACGTCGTCCGAGAGCTCGCGAAACTCAACCGCTCGCTTCTCGATGCCAGCCGCACTGATGATTTCTTTTTGAAATTTTTCTACTGCAGAGAGCTCTTTGAGCGCAAAGGTGAGCGCTTCTTCGATTTCTTCCTCGTCTATCTCTTTCGCTGCCGCCTCGATCATGTTTATCGTACCGTCCTTTCCTGCGACGACGAGCTCAAGCGTGCGTCCGGGCGCGGCGTTGAGCTTTGGGTTCACGATGACGCGCCCGTCGTCGGTAAGCACGACGCGCACGCCGGAGATGGGTCCTTGCCAGGGAATGTCGGAGAGCGCGAGCGCGAGCGAGGTCGCGTTTAGGGCGAGCATGTCGGGGTCTTCTTCCCCGAGCGCAAGCACGGTGACGACGATCTGTACGTCGTGCCTGAGCCGGTGGTCGAAGAGCGGCCGAATGGCCCGATCGATGAGACGTCCCGAGAGAATGGCAGTGTCCGACGGTTTTCCTTCACGGCGAAAAAAGCGGCTCCCAAGGATTTCTCCCGAAGCATAGAAGCGTTCTTCGTAATCGACAGTGAGCGGAAAGAATTCCACGTTTTCCCGCGGGTGGTCACCCATCACGGCGGTCGCGAGGACGACAGTATCGCCGCATTTCATCATCGCCGCGCCGTTCGCCGCACCGGCGAGGTCAGAGAGAACTACGGTAAGGACCTTGCCGCCGATCTCGGCAGTGAATTCACGCTTCTTCATTACTCATAGTATATAGCGTTGCCGTGCATTAAAGAACGCCGCGAGCGCGGCGTTCTTCGTACATATCGCGATTCGGTGCGGTTAGGCGCGCTGTTCCCTGCGTCCGCCGGCGGGTCGGCTGGCGCGACGAGAGCCGATGAGGTACGTGCGCGGGTTCTCGCTCATGTCGATGAAGTCATCAACGGCTTCCTTCAGCTTGAGCGACGAGGATTTGCCGAACGAAATGACTTCGACCTGGATGCCTTGGAGCTTGAGGTACTCGACGAGCGGCTCGAAGTCGCCGTCGCCTGAGGCGATGATGACGGTGTCGAGGCGCGGCGACATTTTGATGGCGTCGACGGCGAGGCCGACGTCCCAATCCGCCTTTTTAGCGCCGCTTGAGAAGATCTGGAGGTCCTTCGTCTTTGTTTCGATGCCGATCTTCTCGAGCGCTTCGAAAAATCCCGCTTCCTCGCGTCCCTCCGTCGTGATGACATAGGCGATGGCGCGGACGAGCTGGCGTCCGGCGACCGCCTCTTTCATGACGGCGGCAAAGTTCACGCGGGCACCGTAGAGGTTCTTTGCGCTGTGGTAAAGGTTCTGGGTGTCGATGAAAACGCCCACCCGCTGGGTCGCATGTTTGATTGCTGCCATGGTTCTCTTAAATAAACAGGCCGTAGGGCCTTGTTTCGCTTATGGTTATTAAAATTTTTCCCTATCAGCAAGTCTTCGGGGCTTGCGCCGCGTGCTGTTAGAGGAGAATTACTTCAAGTCGAGCTTCTTCACGAGCACTTTATAGCGCTCTTTGTGCTTTCGCTCCAGATATTTCAAATGGGTGCGCCGGTCAGCCACCATCTGAATGAGGCCGCGGCGGGAATGATCGTCTTTACGATGCTTTTTGAGGTGGCTTGAAAGCTCCTCGATGCGCTTGGTAAGAAGCGCAACCTGCACTTCAGGAGAACCGGTGTCTTTATCGTGCACCTGGTGCCCTTTCACGATTTTTTCCTTTTTCTTTCCTTTAACCATTGAATAAAACGATTCTAACACTAAATGTATTGATTTGCAAGGCGTTTCTACCGCTATGAAAATAGTAGAATATTTTTTGGAATCTGTCAAAATAGTTGGTTAACGAGATTGTGCGACGCTCAAAGGGGTGAAATAATGATAAGGAATGAAGAAACTCTCCGAACTCAAGCGCGAATTTCTCGAACATCTCGAGATCGAACGCGGGAGAAGTCTCCATACGGTCGAGAATTACGGGCGCTACCTCGACCGATTCCTCTCGTTCCTTAAGAAGGAGAACCCCAAGGACATCACTGACGACACCCTTCGGGAATTCCGGCTGTGGCTGAACCGCGAGCCGGGTACCGACGGGACGATGAAGAAGAGGACGCAGAACTACTACCTCATCGCGCTCAGGAGCTTCCTTAAGTACCTGCGGAAGCGCGGCATCGAATCCTTCGCTCCGGAGCGCATCGAGCTTGCGAAGGCATCTGGGCGCTCGCTCGACCTCATCGAATCGGACGATCTCGAGCGTTTGCTTGCGGCGCCGCTCAAAGAGGGAGGAGGCGATGCGGTGCGCGCGCTCCGTGACCGCGCCATCCTCGAATTGTTTTTCTCGACCGGACTTCGCGTCTCCGAGCTCTGTTCCCTCTCGCGCGAGCTCGACCTCGGAAAAGACGAGTTCTCCATCCGGGGGAAGGGCGAGAAGGTGCGTGTCGTTTTCCTCTCCCCGCGAGCGAAGGATGCCATCCGCGCCTATCTCAAGAAACGTGCGGACATCGATGATGCCCTCTTCATCCAGCACGGGCCGGGCGCCAAGGATAAAAAAGACCTTCGGCTCACTCCCCGCTCGATCGAGCGCATGGTAAAGCACTACGCCGTGAAGGCGGGCATCTCGAAAAAAGTGACGCCGCATGTCATTCGCCATAGTTTTGCCACCGACCTTCTTCAGAACGGCGCGGACATCAGGAGCGTGCAGATCATGCTCGGTCATTCCAATATTTCCACCACGCAAATTTACACCCACGTCACCGACAAGCAGCTTCGCGAAGTGCACAAGAAGTTCCACAGCCGCCAAAAATAAGCCGTGCGGTGTGACTGTAACTCCTTCTCCGACGACTCGTCTTGAATGGGCGCAACTTGTATTGGTTGCGCATAGTTCCATAAGGAGAACGTTTCGTGCAGATCGACCTTAATCACAACAAGAAAAGTGCCGCTCGCGTCAGGGAGGAGCTTCGCGAGCTCACCAAAGGGACAAAAGTTGGAATAACCGCAAGCTCTTTCGACCTTTTTCATCCCGGGCACATGCTCATGCTGAAGGAGTCGACGGAGCACCTCCAGTCGTTATGCGGGCCGAAAGAACGCCCGTTTCTTGTAGTGCTTCTACAGAGCGATCCGACCTTAGACCGGCACGACAAGAACAAGCCGGTCCAGTCGCTCGAAGAGCGATATATCCAGATAGCGGGCAACCGCTACGTGGACTATGTCGCGCTCTATGACACGGAAGCGGATCTCCTAGAGCTCCTCACGGCGCTCCAAGGAATCGTCCATGTCCGGTTCATTGGCACCGACTGGAAGGACAAGGAGTACACCGGGAAGGGCCTTGCCTTCGACATCTTCTGGAACAACCGGAGCCACGGGTATTCGACGACGGCGCTCCGAGAACGCGTCTGGAAGGCGGAGATGCAAAAGCGCGGCCTCGTGATGTTCGGGGAAGGGAAACGGCAGTACGAGACCAAGTACTTTCCTGGGGAGATCAAGAAAGCAGCATGACGCTCCCCTACAAGGCGCCCCCCGGGGCGTCTTTTTTATTGAAATGAAAAGCGCCGCTTGGGGCGGCGCTAGAAAAGTTAAACTCAGGATTTTACATCCGCAGGTGCGACATGCGCTGCGTTGACTCGCCATCGGGCTCGGCAACGGCCGAATGATGTGCTGCCCAGGTGGTGAGTTCCACAGCGAGCTCCTGCTGATCGCTTCCCTTCATGCGAAGGAGGACGAACTTATACAAATCGTCACGATGGCCTTCTTCGAGAATGGCCCTTCCCGCGATGTCGCGCACGTGCTCGATCGCCGCAACGACTATGGTCCGGTCGGGTCGTACCCCCGCGTTCCTTAGAATGCGGGAAATAAGGTCCTCGGCGATCCCATTCACTTCTGCTCGCGAATCCGGCATTACGCCGTTCGTAGCCATGCAAAGCTCCTTATGGTTAATTACTGCTTTAATTTTAAATCATTTTTATACTTATGTCAAATAGCGCTACAATATTCGTATGCGCCTCGTCTCATGGAACGTGAACAGCATCCGCTCCCTTCATAAGAAAGGGAGCTTCAATTTTTTTCTTAAGGAAAAACCGGACATCTTCTGCATCCAAGAGACCAAGGCCGATATTACGCAGTTTCCCGAAGCGGTGAAGACCGTGCCTGGCTACCATCTCTATTCGGCTTCGTCTAAGGAAAAGAAGGGCTACAGCGGGGTTGCGGTTTACACGACTGTTGAACCCCTGGAGGTGAAGTACGGCATGGGCATCGAGAAGTTCGACCACGAAGGGCGCTTCCTTGAGCTCCACTATAAGGAGTTTGTGCTTTTCAACGTTTATTTTCCGAACGGCGGTATGGGTCCACATCGGCTCGCGTACAAGCTTGAATTCTATGATGCGTTCCTTGCTTATATCGAAAAGCTCCGCAAAAAAGGCCACTCCATCATCTTTACGGGCGACATCAATACTGCACATGAGGAAATCGACCTCGCACGGCCAAAGCAGAACGAGGAGAACACCGGGTTCCTTCCCGAGGAGCGTGCCTGGCTCGACGAGGTGGTGAACCACGGCTACATCGATACGTTCCGTCACTTCTATCCGAACAAAAAGGATGCGTACACCTACTGGGACATGAAGACAGCGGCGCGCGACCGGAACGTCGGCTGGCGCATCGATTATTTTTTCGTGAGCGCTGATCTTCTCCCCCGCCTCAAGGGGGCGGGCATCATGCCGGATGTCTACGGTTCCGACCACTGCCCGCTCTATATCGATTTGAAATAAAAAAAGCGCGCGGAGCTCCGAATCCGCGCGCTCGATCTTGCCGTGATGCCTCGACGTACTGAGTTAGTTAAGGACGACGGGTTCTTTCTGTCCTTCCTTCTCCAGTCGTTCACGCGCTTCGCGTTGTTGTGTGGTCTCGCCCCACCGCTCGTCCACGATCTGGTTCATGGCGTTATAGATGAGGGCGAAATCACTGTTTTTTGCGACTTTTAACGCCATTGCCTCATCTTCTAGTACTGCGTTATGGCACTTGAGTGCCATAACGCGCGCCGTTTCTTCCGAAAAAGCGTAAATACCGGTGCTCTCGAGGAAAGCATTGAGCCTGATTCTCGCCTCCTCTGTTTCTACGGAGAGTGCAGCGGCGATCATAGTAATCGTTTTCTCCTGCTCTTCGTGCGAAAGAGCAGCTGGAAGGCGCCAGAGTTCCTCTTGCATTTTCCCCTCCTTCGTTAGCTTGCGAAAATTACCCTATCTAAATTGTAGATGGATGGTGGGATAACACAACAGGGTTATCCCCCTTTCTCTATTTCACGAAGTAGCGCTTGCGGATCTCCCCCACTTCCCGCTCTTCTTCCTCCTCTTTTTTCTCTTTCCCGCTTTCGCCGAGTTCCTTTAGTTGCTTGTCGTCGAGCGAGCTCAGCGCCTTCGCGCGTTCCTCAAGGTATGTTTCAGTGTTGATCTCCGGTTTCTCGAGCGCTTCTTCGAGGAGCGCGTGGAGTATGTAGCCGACGCGAGGTCCCGGTTTTTCATTCGTCACTTCCATTATTCTTGCGCCATCAATCTTGAGCATGGCAACCGAGACCGGCGCGCGCATCGCCTCTTCGATCATCGATTCGTACTTGCGGAGCCGATACGGCGTTTCCTTGGGACGCCCCATGCCGATGCGATCGCAGGCTCGGAGCTTCATGAGATCCCATACGTTCTCCGGCCCTACATTTTTCACCAGTCGTCGTACGGCCGACAGAGTTATCTTGTCGATGTCCGAGAAAAAGAGATGATAACGGACAAGCTTAGAGACAACCTCAATTGTCCTTTTTGGAAACTTCAGGCGTTCCAATATTTTCTTAGCAACTTTTCCTCCCACCACATCGTGGCCATAGAAGGTGTAGTCCTTCTTCTCATCTGACCACCGACGAGTTTCCGGTTTTGAAACATCATGCAGCACTGCAGAAAGTCTCACGTGTAACGGCCAATCTCGGTCAGCCGAGTGTTGCAACGCTCTAAGATTGTGTTCCCATACATCGTAGATATGGTCACCGTTTTGTTTCACGTGAATCCCTTTTTCTGTTTCATGAATAACATACTTAAGGAGACCAACTTTGTGCGCGAGGATAATCCCATCCATCGGCTTAGTGGACATAATAATTTTCACAAACTCATCTCGAATTCGCTCGGTAGAAATTTTTTCTAGCGAGGAAGCTTTATTTTGTATGGCTTTTTCCGTATCCTGGTTAATCGTGAAACCAAGTTCAGTGGCAAGGCGCACCGCGCGTAACATTCGGAGCGCATCTTCTGAGAATCTTTCTTGAGGATCACCAACCGTCCTCACTATTTTGTCCTTTATGTCCTTTTGTCCTTTATAGAGGTCAATAAGTTGTCCTTTAGAACCAGAGTACGCGATCGCATTCATGGTGAAGTCGCGGCGCGCAAGATCCTCTTCAATCGTCTTCACGAACGAAACGGAATCAGGATGCCGCTGGTTGGAATATTCTCCTTCGGTTCGGTATGGGGTCACTTCGATCATTGCGAGTGATGGATCTTCCACTCCTTCATTCACCACGCCGACGGTACCGTACTCGTTCTCGTAAAAAGTCTTAGGGAAAATTTTTTGGATATCGTCCGGCGTCGCGTTCGTGGTGATATCCCAGTCGCGCGGCTTTTTATCCATCAGAAGATCACGAACACAGCCGCCTACGACATAGGCTTCAAACCCATGCGTTTCTAGTCCCTCGCTCACTGCCGCTACTTCACTGGGAATGGATAATTTCATATGCTCCTTCTATTATGCCCCCGCCAGGACTCGAACCTAGAATACGACGTTCGAAGCGTCGCGTGATATCCATTTCACTACAGGGGCGCTAGTAACGTACTCGCATTATTACACGATATATGGCTTAAAGAATAGTAAAAAAAAGCTTGCATGCTATAATCGTTTTGTTATTTGTAGGTATACGAGACCTCACTTGCGGGTATGGTTTAGTGGTAGAACACGTCCTTGCCAAGGATGAGACGGGAGTTCGATTCTCCCTACCCGCACATTCACGAAGTATAATAGCGGTAGAGCAGGCAAACTGCTTTGCCTGCGTGGAGAATCGAAAGGATTTTCCGTGCTGTCAGGCCGGAAAATCACCTGGCTACGTGGTAGCCGATTCTCCCTACCCGCACCAAAGAACTGAATGTCCGTTATAAAAGACAATACGACACAGAAAAAGTAAGGTTGAGATAAGGAAAAATAAAGGTTTTTGAGGTCAAAAGTGGGGATAAGTCTGTGAGTATGTGTATAAAGGACGTCTCTTAAAATGTCATTATTTCAATAAATATGTTGCTAAATAAGGATATTAAAAGGACTTTACGAAAAATGCTAAAAATAGTTTCACGTGAAACTAAGTTTTGTTACTTAAGAAACACTTTGAATAAGAAAAATACCTCATTTATAGGCACTTTAGGCGAAGATATTGCTGTCAGGTATCTCAAGGAAAAAGGTTATTCGGTGCTTGGGCGGAATTACAGGGAGAAGTGGGGAGAGATCGACGTAGTTACGCAAAGGGAGGGAAGATTTCATTTTTTCGAAGTAAAGGCTGTAGAAGATAGGGGGCAGGTCGTAATGCCGGAAGAGAATGTACATGAGAAAAAGTTAAAGCGGCTTTTTCGAACCATCCATACTTATCTCGAATCAATTAGGGCAGAGGAAAAGGAATGGCAGCTCGATGTACTTGCTATTTTCATTGATCGAGCTACTAAGACGGCCCGTATCCGATTGACTCCTAATGTGTTTTTGGAATAAAATATGTCCTTTACAAATATGTTGTAAAATAAGGATTTATTTATCCACATTTGAATTTGGAGTTATAAAAGACAATTAGGTGATATTATAAAGGACATAACTTTGATACTAATGTCCTTTATGCCGCGGTCGCGCACAGTACGCCTTAAAAGAGTTTCGAGAAAAAAATCTAATAGAAAAGCAAAATTCTCTCCGAGCGCAAGGAAGCGTTCGAGTGTTGCTCGAAAGAAAAAGGGCATCGTATCGCATCCTGTGTCAACCTCGACGTCTCCTGTCTCTCTATCATCGAGTCCCTTAATCCCTACGAAGGAAGTAGCCCAAAAGAGCCCATGGGCACTATCAGCTGATATGTTCGGAATTACCGAACGGGCATATGTTATGGTCCGTCCCATCAAAAAAGCCATAAGCTCCATCGATGGGGGGAAGATCGTGGCGTTTCTCTTGATCACCTCGATTTTTTCCCAATCACTTTTCATCCAAGAGGCCAGTGCGGCAACATATACCACTACCCAGACGAGCTGGGCAGGAGGAGAAACGTCGAATACCGCGAGTCACCCGGGTAACCAAACGGGATGGACCGAGTATGAATCCGTCTCTGTTAGCGGACCTTCGGCGCGATGGAGATTCGAGGAGAACGGCGTTACGATCAGCGACTCCGTAGGCAGCAATAGTGGTACGCTAGTGAACGGTCCTACGCGAGTTACTGGTCATCAAGGCTATGGTTATAGTTTTGATGGGACAAACGACTATATGTCGCTAGGAAGCAATATCGCATTGACCGGGGCATTCTCAATATCATTTTGGTACAAGACAAGCAATACCTCGAGTGGAGTGATTATTGGTACTCCACAAGGATCGGCGGTAGGAGGCCCTAAGGTTGGTTTCTCATCATCAAGCTTTTTTGTCAGGGTTGATGGGAATGATGTTGGCAATACGAGCGTAGCTACTCCCGCCGGTACCACGGTATTTCATCATGTGGTGCTCAGCCGAGACAGCTCCAATGTTTTACGGCTATATGTTAACGGTGTAGCGAATACTCTTAATACACAAGGAACCACTTTTACTATTTCAAAGATTGGCGCGAATGGCGACGGTAGTCAAAACGTGACTGCTACGCTTGATGATGTTCGCGTATACACCCGCGAGCTTTCGGCGAGTGAGGTATCCCTCATTTATAGTGACGCAGATGCAAGTGTTGCTGCTATAAATTCCGGGGCGGACATTACGGTCTCACGGCAGGCGACTTCAACGATAACGCAGACGAACGAAGGAAGCACCAGCACCGGCTTTACCTTGAGCGGCTACTCAAATTCGAATACTACTGTTTCCGGTTCCGGGAGCAGTGGGAAAGTGACGCTCGCAAGCTCAGGGACCACATGGGCGACCTCGACGCTCGCGGCAAATGCGGGAGATAAGATCGCTGCGGTCGTCGGCAGCGACGGATTCCTTCGCATTGCTCATTCGTCGTACGATTACGCTCTTAAATTCATCAAATGTACGAATGAGGCGTGTACTACCAGTACCACGCAAAACATAAACGGGCAGGCGCATTATGGCCCGCGATCGGTTGCGCTTGCGCTCAATTCTTCTGGCATTCCATCGATCGCCTTTCACGACGGGAACGGCATCATCAAATTTATCAAATGCACCGCCGCCGACTGTTCAACCTACGCTTCGGCCGTGACGATCCAATCCGGCGGCGGGCTCGGTGCGCATTCGTACGTTACCTTGCTGTTTGATGCGAGCGACAATCCGCAAATTCTGTATGGCGGGAACGATATTGGTTTTGTGAAATTGGCCAACTGCACGACGAGTACCTGTACCAGTCCGTCGCCTACCATCACAACGATAACTGCGACGGACGCATATGCAGCCGGTGGTTCACCTTCGAACATGGTATTGGGTTCTGACGGATTTCCACGCATCGCCTATCACACAAGCAGCAATGGTCTAGTGTATGGCGTCTGCACCAATGCTTCATGCAGCAGCGGCAATATCTCAACGACCACAGTAAGGGGCACCAATACGATTGGCGGCGACGTCCGTTTAGCGCTGCGAAGCGGCAATCTCCCGACCTTCGTAACCCAATCGTATGCTACTGGTCTCACTCAAATCATTACGTGCTCTACTGCCTCTTGTTCTGGTGGTACTGTGACGACCAAGGATATGACGCTTGATAATCTCGTAACAGTGTCAGAGAAGGTTGGGCTTGTAGTGAACTCAAGTGGCGTACCTTCCATCCTGTACCACAATAAAAATTACAGCCCACCTCATAGTGTTGTTGTAGCAAGTTGTACGACAGCAACGTGCGCCGGCGGATCTGAGCCATCATTATCCGTCATCGATCCCGGCACTTCAACGAATGGTTTTCGGAGGGGAGAGTTAGCCATCGCTTCGTCCACTTCCCCCTACCCGGGCATGTTGCGCGCCGTCTATCAGCATACTAATACTCTATCGCTACACTACGCATACCAATATTCTGGGTACTATGCTTCAGGCACGTACACTTCCGGAATAATGGATGCGGGGAGCGCTACCGCGCTTTGGGGGTCGCTCTCATGGACGCACAGCGGCGGCCAAACGATTACACTTAAGGCGCGCTCGTCGAATAGTTCGAGTATGACCGGTGCCCCGGCCTTTTCATCGTGCTCGAACATTACGAGCGGTGGCATGCTTGCCTCTGGCGGGTGCGTGACCAACGGTCATCGCTACATCCAATACCAGGCGAGCCTCTCGACTTCAGACACCACAGCAACGCCTTCGCTCGACGATGTTTCAATCACCTACACCACCAACAACACCTCAGGCGACCTCACGTCCTCAGTGTATGACACCGGCAGTTCCGGCAACCTCATTACAAGATTAAGCTGGACGGAGACCGCTACCTCTTCGACGGAAACTATAAAGTTTCAGATCCGCAGTGCGGCTACGGCAGGTGGTCTATCTTCTGCGACATGGTGTGGTTATTCGGACACGGGGAGCTGCAGCGGCTCTAATTATTTTGTCGCGTCAAATAATGGACAGACGCTTTCCGACAGCCATCCGCTCCGCTCAGGCGGTGATGATCAGTACCTGCAATATAAAATAATCTTCGCAGCTACTGCGAACGCGCGACCGGTTCTCAGTGACGTCACTGTTCAGTATGTGGTCAATGCCGCGCCGGACTTCGAAAGTGCCGCCACCGCCTCGCAAGTCCTGAGTTCGACCGATGCTAACTGGGGCAAGGTAACTGTTTCTTATAGCATTCGCGATACCGACGCAACGTCGGGAACGGCGACGCCAGGGTATATCACGCCATCATTCGAATACAGTACGAATGGCGGAAGTAGCTGGAGTGCGGTTAATTCAAACTATCTCACTTCCGGCAGCACGAATAATAAGGCTGTACTCGAGGGAGCCTACACGACGTACAGTACGATCTGGGACGCTGTCGGCCAGCTCGGTACTAATACCTATGTTACTAACGCCAAAATCCGAGTGACAGCGAACGACAATGAGGCCGCCCTCAATACCGCCACTTCGACGACGGCGAACTTTACGCTCGACACCAAGGCCCCCGTCGCTACATTTAAAATCAATGGCACCGATGGTACGGTCTCGCTCACCGCGACCGACGATTCCACTTTCCTCGATTACATCCTCTCGAATTCAAGCGATCTTTCGAGCCC